>Ga0316209_1000303_pt1 | contig 96371 bp, 94 predicted proteins | sample 6monopyrite_MG_FD_204945 | JGI IMG/M metagenome (GOLD analysis project Ga0316209, IMG submission 204945) | Microbial mat bacterial communities from mineral coupon in-situ incubated in ocean water Damariscotta River, Maine, United States -... | ecosystem: Environmental > Aquatic > Marine >... | reverse complement strand
CTTCATCGCCTCGACACCGACGTTTTTCAACGCACCCAGCGCATAAACCAGCTTTTGATCCTTCACATCAAACGTCGCCATCGACCGGTTCACACAAGGCGGCGTATAGGCGATCCCAAGGCCCTTTTTGACCTCTTGGAAATACGTCGCCAGCTTATCGGTCAGGTGAATATCGCAGTTCATCACACCCGCCATGAACTCGACAGGATGATTGGCCTTCAGCCACGCGGTTTGATAGCTGACCACCGCATAGGCGGCGGCGTGGGATTTGTTAAACCCGTAATTGGCGAATTTCTCCAACAGGTCAAAAACCTCTGACGCCTTCTTTTTATCAACGCCATTTTCCATCGCGCCCTTTTCAAACTTCGGGCGCTCCTTGGCCATCTCCTCGGCAATCTTCTTACCCATCGCGCGGCGCAACAGGTCGGCACCACCAAGCGAATAACCCGCCATGACTTGGGCGATCTGCATAACCTGTTCTTGGTAAACGATAATCCCCTGCGTTTCGGCCAGCAAATGGTCGATCGACGGGTGCACGGAAGTGATCTCCTTAAGTCCGTTCTTCACCTCGCAATAGGTTGGAATATTCTCCATCGGACCGGGCCGATACAACGCCACAAGCGCCACAATATCCTCGATACAGGTCGGCTTCATCCGCTTGAGCGCATCCATCATGCCGCTGGATTCCACCTGAAACACAGCCACGGTTTTGGCGCTTGCATAGAGCTTATAAGACGCCTCATCATCCAGCGGAATTGTGCCAATATCGTTTATCAACGCCTCTGGAGGCGTAAATAGTGTGTTTCCTTGCGCATCCACATGCAACGGCCTGCCCGACTTCACAATCAAATCAACCGCGTTCTGAATAACCGTCAGCGTCTTGAGACCCAAAAAGTCGAACTTGACCAGCCCCGCCTGCTCGACCCATTTCATGTTGAACTGCGTCGCAGGCATATCCGATCTCGGATCCTGATACAGCGGCACCAACTCGTCCAGCGGACGGTCGCCAATCACCACACCCGCCGCGTGGGTTGATGCATTGCGCAGCAACCCCTCAACTTGCTGGGCATAACTCAAGAGCCGCCCGACGATCTCTTCGTTCTTGGCCTCTTCACGCAGACGCGGCTCGTCTGCCAGCGCCTTTTCAATCGACACCGGCTTGACCCCTTCCACAGGGATCATCTTGGACAGGCGGTCCACCTGCCCATAAGGCATCTGCAAAACACGGCCCACATCGCGGACCGCAGCCTTACTTAGCAGCGCACCAAAGGTAATAATCTGCCCCACTTTATCGCGGCCATATTTCTCCTGCACATAGCGAATAACCTCTTCGCGGCGGTCCATGCAAAAGTCGATATCAAAGTCGGGCATCGAGACCCGCTCAGGGTTCAAAAACCGCTCGAACAGCAATGAATAACGCAGCGGATCAAGGTCAGTAATCAACAGCGCATACGCCACCAAACTGCCCGCACCCGACCCCCGACCCGGCCCCACGGGAATACTGCTATCCTTGGCATATTTGATAAAATCAGCAACGATCAAAAAGTAACCGGGAAACCCCATGCCCTCAATAATCCCCAACTCGAAATCCAGCCGCGCCTGATACTCTTCCAAGCTCACCGCGTGGGGAATAACTGCCAAACGCGCCTGCAATCCCTCATTGGCCTGACGGCGCAATTCCACAATCTCGTCATCGGCAAATTTCGGCAAAATCGGGTCGCGCTTATACACCTTGAACGCGCAGCGCTTGGCAATCTCGACGGTATTCGAAATCGCCTCGGGCAGGTCCGCAAACAGTGTCGTCATCTCTCGCGGCGACTTGAAATAATGCTGCGGGGTCAACCTGCGTCGCGGCTCTTGCTGGTCGACATAGGCCCCATCGGCAATACACATCAAGGCATCATGGGCCTCGAACAATGACGCTTTGGGAAAATACACGTCATTGGTCGCCACCAACGGCAACCCCTTGGCATAGGCCATCTCGACAAAACCCTGCTCGGACAACCTTTCCGCCTCCGGCAAGCCGTCACCATCGGGATGGCGCTGCAATTCGACATATAACCGGTCCGGATAGATCGCCGCCAATCGGTCCATCAACGCCTCTGCCGCAGGTCTTTGTCCCTGACGCAACAACCGCCCCACAGGGCCATCGGGGCCGCCGCTCAAACAAATCAGCCCCGCGTTATGGGTCTGCAAATCCTCCAGCGTCACCTGCGGCAGTTGCCCGTCTTGCTGCAAATACAAACAGGAATTCAACTTCATCAGGTTCATATACCCGACCTCGGATTGGGCCAGCAGCACAATGGCCGCAGGCTCGTCCTGCCGCTTGCCCGCCTCCGCAGTGGTATAACCCACATCCAACTGACACCCGATAATCGGCTGCACACCCGCCTTGGCCGCCCCTTCAGAAAACTCCAGCGCGCAGAACATATTGTTGGTGTCGGTTACCGCCACCGCAGGCATATACATATGCGCGGTCATTTCGGGTAATTTCTTGGCATGAACAGCCCCCTGCAACAGGGAATATTCGGTATGAACGCGCAGGTGGATGAATCGGGGATCATGTGACATGAGCGCAACCTACTGGGTGCGCTCCTGCGGGCCAAGCGGCAGTTTGCGATTGCGTGCAATTCAATAGTTAGCCACATTGCCAACAAACAGGAGCCGCCGCCGCCATGCGCCAAATCACACCGCAACTCGACGCCTGCTTTTCGGCACTGTCCGACCCCACGCGGCGGGCCGTCATTGAACAACTTGTGCGCGGCCCCGCAACCGTCAGCACACTGGCCGCGCCACATGCCATGGCGCTGCCCACCTTCATGCGGCACCTGTCGGTTCTGGAAAAATGCGGGTTGATCCGGTCGGAAAAAACCGGCCGTGTGCGCACTTGCCACATCGACGCCTCGCCCCTGCTCGAAGTGCAGGGCTGGCTCGAGTGGCAACGGATTCTGTGGGAACAACAGCTCGACCAGATCGACCAAATGGCGCTTTCTCTGGACCCATCCAACAGCTAAATTCATCGAAATCACAGGTCTTTACGCCCAAAAAGCGCGATTTTCACAGAAATTCCTTGCAATATGCGCCCGCTCTGGTTCTGCTAGACGCTAAGTCAAGGGCGCTCGGGGTTTACGCCGCATCAACTCCGCGCAACGGCCCCATTGCATTGGGTAACGCGGCAGGTCAACAATATGAAAGTCACGTTTCTTCTCAATGGGGAAACCGTGGAGGTGGACACACCCCCCACCCAAACGCTGCTCGATTGGCTGCGCACGACCCGCGACCTGACCGGCACCAAAGAAGGCTGCAACGAAGGCGACTGCGGTGCCTGTTCGGTCGTCGTCACTGATGCCCATAGCAAACGCGCATTGAATGCCTGCATCCTGTTTCTACCCCAGCTTCACGGCAAATCCGTGCGCACCGTCGAAGGGATCACAGGACCATCAGGCGCGCTGCACCCCGTGCAATCGGCCATGGTTACGCACCACGGCTCGCAATGCGGTTTCTGCACCCCCGGGTTCATCGCCTCAATGGCTGCAAGCCACGCCAACGGGCGCACCGACCACGACGATATTCTTGCGGGCAACCTGTGCCGCTGCACCGGTTACGCCCCGATCATCCGCGCCGCAATCGCCGCCGAGGACGCCCCCGTGCCCACATGGATGGTCGAGCCTGACGCGCCGCAAATCCCCGCCGCCTTTGCGCCCGAAACGCTTGATGCGCTCGCCACATGGTATGCCGCCAACCCCGATGCGACCCTTATCGCAGGGGCCACGGACGTCGGCCTTTGGGTCACCAAACAATTGCGCGACCTCAACAATGTGGTGTTCCTGAACCGCTGCACCGACCTGCAACAGATTAGCCAAACCGCCGATACCATCACCTTTGGCGCAGGCGTGACCATGCTTGATGTGCATACTGCTCTCAAACCACTGCACCCGTCTTATGCGGAAATGGTGCGGCGCTATGGCTCTGAACAGGTCCGCGGTGCCGCCACCATCGGCGGCAATATCGCCAATGGCTCACCCATCGGCGACAACCCACCCGCTCTCATCGCTTTGGGGGCCACCCTGCATCTACGCCACGGCGACAAAACGCGGTCGATCCCCTTGCAGGACTTCTTCATCTCTTACGGCAAACAAGACCGCGCACCCGGTGAACTTGTCACCGGCGTCACCATCCCCAAATCGGCCCCCGCCCTGCGGGTCTACAAACTCTCCAAAAGGTTCGATCAAGACATCTCTGCGGTCTGCGGCGCCTTTAATATCACCGTTAAGGGCGGAAAAGTGCAAGCCGCTGTCATCGCCTTCGGCGGCATGGCCGGCACCCCCGCGCGCGCCAAAACACTCGAGGCGGCACTCATCGGCCAACCTTGGACCATGGCAACCGTGCACGCCGCCCTGCCCGCATTCGCCACCGATTACACGCCGATGTCTGACATGCGCGCCAGTGCGGCCTACCGTCTCGAGGCCGCGCAAAACATGGCGCTGCGCTATTTCGCCGACCTCTCGGGCCAACAAGTATCCGTGCTGGAGGTCCAGCCATGAGCGCCCATAAATCCCTGCCGCATGACGCAGCCCCGCTGCACGTCACTGGCACCGCGCGCTACATCGACGACATCCCGACACCCGCAAACACCCTACACTTGGCCTTTGGCACAAGCGACGTGGCCGCCGGCACAATCACCGCGATCAACCTCGACGCCGTGCGCTTGGCGGCAGGCGTGATCGCCGTGTTCACTGCCAGCGACCTGCCCTTTGCCAACGATGTGTCTCCGTCCGCGCATGATGAACCGCTGCTGGCAACCGGCACCGTGCACTACCTCGGGCAACCGATCTTTCTGGTTGTCGCTTCCTCTCACCTTGCTGCACGCAAGGCCGCGCGTTTGGGCCAAATCGAAACCGATGCCCACCCACCGATCCTCACAATCGAAGACGCCCTCGCCGCCAACAGCCGTTTCGAGGACGGCCCTCGCATCTGGACCAAAGGCGACGTCGACGCCGCCCTCGCCTCTGCCCAACACCGGCTGCAAGGCGCAATCGACATGGGTGGGCAAGAACACTTCTACCTCGAAGGCCAAGCCGCCCTCGCCATGCCGCAAGAAGGCGGCGATATGCTGGTGCATTCTTCCACACAGCACCCCACCGAAATCCAACACAAAGTCGCCGAAGCCATCGGGTTGCCAATGCACGCCGTGCGCGTCGAAGTCCGGCGCATGGGCGGTGGTTTTGGCGGCAAGGAAAGCCAAGGCAACGCTCTGGCCGTCGGCTGTGCCATCGCCGCGCGCGCCACAGGGCGTCCTTGCAAAATGCGCTACGACCGCGATGACGACATGATGATCACCGGCAAACGGCACGATTTCCGCATCGACTATGACGTAGGCTTCGACGATACAGGCAAGCTCTCTGGCGTCGATTTCACCCAGCTGACCCGCGCCGGTTGGGCGCTTGACCTGACAATCCCCGTCGCCGACCGCGCCATGCTGCACGCCGACAACGCCTATCTTCTCGACCACACACGGATCACCTCGCACCGGCTTAAAACCAACACCCAAAGTGCGACCGCCTACCGCGGTTTTGGCGGCCCGCAAGGCGTGCTTGGCATCGAGCGCGTGATGGACCATATCGCCGCCCACCTGAACCTCGATCCCGTCGCTGTGCGCCACGCAAATTACTACGCACACATGGATCGGGCGACCGACGCCAACACCACGCCCTACGGCATGAAAGTCACCGACTTTATCCTGCAAGACATGACCGAAACCCTGCTAAAAACCGCCGACTACGCCACCCGCCGCGCCGCTATCGACGCTTGGAATGCCAGCAACCCGATCCTCAAAAAAGGCTTGGGCTTTGCCCCCGTCAAATTCGGTATCTCCTTTACACTGACACACCTGAACCAAGCAGGCGCTCTGGTGCACGTCTATCAAGACGGGTCCATCCACCTCAACCACGGCGGCACCGAAATGGGCCAAGGGCTGTTCCAGAAAGTCGCCCAAGTCGCCGCCTCGCGTTTAGGCGTGCCCATGGACGCGATCAAAATCACCGCCACTGACACCGCCAAGGTCCCCAATACCTCCGCCACCGCCGCCTCTTCCGGCACCGATCTGAACGGCATGGCTGTGCAAAACGCCTGCGATACTATCCGCACCCGCATCGCGGACATCGTGGCCCAAACCCACGGCGGCACGCCCGATGACGTCACATTCGCAAACGGCCATGTCACCACCGGCGACACCACGCTCACCTTCGCGCAAGCCGCCATGCTCGCCTACACCAACCGCGTTAGCCTCTCGGCCACAGGGTTCTACAAAACACCCGACCTCGCTTGGGACCGGATCGCGGGACAGGGCCAACCGTTCTTCTACTTCGCCCAAGGGGCCGCCCTGACAGAGGTTGTCATCGACACGCTCACCGGCGAAAACCGCATCCTGCGCTGCGACATCCTACATGACGCCGGCACCTCGCTGAACCCTGCTCTCGACATCGGCCAGATCGAGGGTGGCTATGTGCAAGGCGCGGGCTGGCTCACCACCGAAGAATTGATCTGGGACGACAAGGGTCACCTCAAAACCCATGCGCCCTCGACCTATAAAATCCCCGCCTGCTCTGACAGACCCGCCATTTTCAACGTCGCCCTCTGGGACGCGCCCAACCCCGCCAACACCGTCTACCGGTCCAAGGCCGTGGGCGAACCACCCTTCATGCACGGCATCTCCGCCCTGTTGGCGCTGTCCGATGCTGTGGCGTCGTGCGGCAAAACCTACCCCTCGCTCGACGCCCCTGCGACGCCCGAACGCATTTTGGCGGCCGTCAAACGGGTCCGCGCATGACCTGGATCACCGTCTCCATCACCCGCACCGCAGGCTCCGCTCCGCGCAACGCAGGCACACAGATGCAGGTCTTTTCCGACCACATCACAGGCACTATCGGCGGCGGCGCTCTCGAATGGGCAGCCATGGCGCACGCGCGGCACATGCTCTCGAACAGCACCCAATCGGACACCCAAACCATCCCGCTTGGCCCCAATCTCGGGCAATGCTGCGGCGGATCAGTGCAGCTGTCCTACACCGCAAATGCGGCCATCGACACGGCACCCACCCGTAACATCTGGATCTACGGGGCAGGCCACGTCGGTCGCGCTCTGGTCAATACCCTCGCGCCGCTCCCCGACACGGCCATCACATGGATCGACACCAGCGCCGCGCGGTTCCCGGGCACCATGCCCGATAACGCGACCCCTCTTATCGCAGCCGCCCCAAGCTTGGCCGCCAAACACGCGCCAGCAAACGCCGAACACCTGATCTTGACCTACGCACATGACATCGACCTTGCGATCTGCCACGCGCTACTGTCATCGCAATTTCGCAGCATCGGGCTGATCGGATCGGCGACCAAATGGGCGCGCTTCAAATCGCGGCTTGGCGCTTTGGGACATAACGCCGTAACTATCGACCAAATCGCCTGCCCGATCGGCGATCCGTCCTTGGGAAAACACCCCTCCCAGATTGCAATCGGCGTCGCTGCTGCCATGATTGGCGCCAGTTCTGCCCGCCAAAAGGATCAAATCGCATGAGCCTGATCTCGATCAAAAACCTGACAAAGGGCTACCCCGGCGTCATTGCCAACAAAGACGTCAGCTTCGACATTGAGCGTGGGGAAATTCACGCTCTGCTGGGCGAAAACGGCGCGGGCAAGTCAACGCTGGTCAAGGCGATCTACGGGCTGGTCAAACCCGACAGCGGCACCATGACACTGGAGGGCGAGAGCTTTGCCCCCGCCGAGCCCCGTGCGGCGCGGGCGGCGGGCGTGGCAATGGTGTTCCAACACTTCTCGCTGTTCGACGCGATGAACGTGGCCGAAAATATCGCACTGGGTATGGAAAACCCGCCGCCCCAAAACGAAGTGGCCGCTCGGGTGCGGTCGGTCTCACACCAATACGGCCTGCCGCTTGACCCCGATATGATCGTCGGCGACCTCTCTGCGGGCGAACGGCAGCGCGTCGAAATCATCCGCTGCCTGCTGCAAGACCCCAAACTTTTGATCATGGACGAACCAACCTCGGTGCTGACCCCGCAAGAGGTCGACATCTTGTTCGAGACACTTCGCAAACTTGCCTCCGAAGGCACCTCGATCCTCTATATCTCTCACAAACTCGAAGAAATTCGCAGCCTTTGCGACAAGGCCACCGTGCTGCGGCTGGGTCAGGTTGTGGGCGAATGCGACCCGCGCCAAACCTCGGCGCGTGACATGGCGGAATTGATGGTGGGCATGGTGCTGCATGTGCCGACAAAGACTGACAAACCTCTGGGCGACGTCGCCCTCACCCTGACAAACCTCTCCGCGCCCGCGCCACACCAATTCGGCACGCGCCTGCGGGCAATCAATCTCGAAGTGCGCAAAGGCGAAATCTTCGGGATCGGCGGCGTGGCGGGCAACGGACAAGACGAATTGGTCGCAGCACTGTGCGGCGAAATGCCCACGGCGGCCGACATGGTCAAACTCGGGACGCAAAATATCGGTAATCTCGCACCAAACGCACGCCGCGCGCTTGGGCTTTGTGCGGCACCCGAAGAACGCAACGGACACGCGGCAGTTCCCGACATGAGCCTGATCGAGAACACTATCCTGACTGCAGTGACGCGCAAAAATCTTGCCAAAAACGGGTTTTTACAATGGGATAAGGCGCGCAGCTTTGCTCAGGAAATCATCCGCACCTTCGATGTGCGCACGCCGGGCGCGCGCAGCACCGCAGGGTCACTTTCGGGCGGGAACCTACAAAAATTCGTGATCGGACGCGAGATCATGCAAGACCCCGACGTGCTGATCATCAACCAACCCACATGGGGGGTCGATGCCTCGGCGGCGGCCGCAATCCGGCAAGCGATCCTTGATCTTGCCGACCAAGGGGCCGCGGTTGTGGTGATCAGTCAGGACCTTGACGAACTGATGGAAGTGGCCGACCGGTTTGCAGCACTCAACGACGGTCAGCTGTCCGCACCACGCGATGCGGCTTCACTAACGATTGACGAAATCGGGCTGATGCTCGGGGGCGCTCATGATCTGGAGGTTGCACATGTTGGACCGTAACGCCGCCTCCGGCGGGCATATTTATGCTCCGAAGAAAACAAAGGGACAGCCTCAATGATCTTATTGGAAAAACGCCCAGAACCGTCACGTGCATGGGCGGTCGCCACGCCGCTCCTTGCAGTTTTGCTAACCATGATCGTGGGCGGCATCCTGTTTGCAGCCTTGGGTAAAAACCCTTTCGAGACGATCCGTACAATCTTTCTCGACCCCCTGTTCTCGGAGTTCGCGTGGTATTACCGGCCACAACTTCTGATCAAAGGGGCGCCACTTGTATTGATCGCAATCGGGCTGTCGTTCGGGTATCGGGCGGGCATCTGGAATATCGGCGCAGAGGGGCAATATATCATCGGGGCAATCTGCGGCGCCGCCGTTGGGCTTGCGCTTTATCCAATGGAATCGCGGTTCATCTTTCCTCTCATGGTTCTCGCAGGCGCTGCAGGCGGCACGCTTTGGGCAATGATTCCGGGTATTTTGCGGGTCAAATTCGGCACCAATGAAATTCTCGTGTCCCTGATGCTGGTCTATGTGGCCGAGCAAATTTTGGCCTCGATGGCCTTGGGCGCAATGCGTAACCCCGAGGGTATGGGCTTCCCCGGCAGCCGGAACCTGTCGCAATACCCCTCGGCCGCCAACCTCGAACTGGTCGCCGGATCGGGAATGCACTGGGGGGTCGTGGCCGCTTTCATCGCGGTGATCTTCGGCTATATCACACTGTCGCGACACATCTTCGGGTTCCATGTGCGGCTCTCGGGCCAAGGACCGCGCGCTGCGGTCTTTGCAGGCGTCAATCCAAAACGGATGATCCTGATCTGTCTGGGGATATCAGGCGCGCTGGCGGGCATGGCCGGACTATTCGAAGTCTCCGGCCCCGCAGGACAAATCAGCATCGATTTCAACGTGGGCTACGGGTTCACGGCGATCATCGTGGCGTTCTTGGGGCGTCTCCACCCTGTCGGCATCCTGCTGGCTGGCGGGCTCATGGCGCTCACCTACATCGGCGGCGAAATCGCGCAGTCCAACCTTGGGCTACCGGGTGCTGCGATCCAGTTGCTCCAAGGGATGCTGCTGTTCTTCCTGCTCGCAGTTGATGTTTTGACCAACTACCGGATCCGGCTCTCGCAAAGAGGAACAGTCTAATGGACCTGTCATCAATCAACCCGATCCTGCTTCTGGCATCCCTCATGGTCGCGGCCACCCCGATCCTACTGGCCGCCATCGGTGAACTTGTGGTCGAACGCGCAGGTGTGCTGAACCTCGGCGTCGAAGGCATGATGATCACCGGCGCGGTCAGCGGCTTTATCGTCGCCGTCAGCACCGGATCACCACTGCTCGGCTTTGCCGGGGCGGCCTTCGGCGGGGCGTTTCTGGGCCTGCTGTTCGGCATCCTGACCCAAGTTTTACTCTCCAATCAAGTGGCCACCGGTCTCGCACTCACACTCTTCGGGCTCGGGCTCTCGGCCCTCATGGGGCAAAACTACATCGGTGTAAAAGCACCCAGCTTCCCCGATTGGGACATCCCCGTGCTGGGCGACATTCCCGTGATCGGACCGATCGTCTTCCAGCACGACCCTATGGTCTACGTCGGGCTGATCCTCGTGGCCGCAACATGGTGGTTCTTGCACAAAACACGCCACGGCCTTGTGCTTCGGGCGGTCGGCGAAAACCACGATGCGGCCCATGCCTTGGGCTACAAAGTGATCCGCGTGCGGCTTCTGGCAATCATGTTCGGCGGGGCCTGCGCGGGCTTGGGCGGGGCATATCTGTCACTTGTGCGCGTGCCACAATGGACCGAAGGCATGACCGCAGGGGCCGGCTGGATCGCACTGGCCATCGTGGTCTTCGCGGGTTGGAAACCTTGGCGGCTTTTGCTTGGTGCCTACCTTTTCGGCGGGGTCACCGTGCTACAGCTCAACTTACAAGCGGCAGGGGTCGCAGTCCCCGTCGAATATCTTTCCATGTCGCCATACCTAGCCACCATCGTCGTTCTGGTTATTATGTCGGCAGGTCGGGCCCCGGGATCACTGGGGCGAATCTTTCACGCCTCACGCTAAAGGCACCAACAGTCCATTTTTTGGGGGATAACTATGACTATCAAATCTATACTTGCGGGGGCCACCCTGGCACTCGGTCTTGCATCCGGCGCCTTTGCCGATGCCGATAAAACCAAAGTCGGCTTTGTCTACGTCGGGCCCGTCGGCGATGGCGGCTGGACATACGAGCACAATCAGGCGCGCCTCGCGGTTGAAGCAGAATTCGGCGACGCGGTCGAAACCGTCTTTGTCGAAAGCGTGCCAGAAGGACCCGACGCCGAACGGGTCATGACACAAATGGCTCTTGGCGGCGCTGACCTGATCTTTACAACATCGTTCGGCTACATGGACCCGACCATCAACGTCGCGGCCAAATTCCCCGACGTGAAATTCGAACACGCAACCGGCTTTAAACGGGCCGACAACGTCTCGACATACTCCGCGCGCTTCTACGAAGGGCGCGCCGTTCAGGGCCTCATCGCTGGCTCCATGACAAAATCGAACATCGTGGGCTACATCGGCTCGTTCCCGATCCCCGAAGTCATCCGCGGCATCAACGCCGCCTACACCCAAGCCAAGAAAGTAAACCCTGACGTCGAATTCAAAATCGTCTGGGCCTACACATGGTTTGATCCGGCAAAAGAAGCAGAAGCCGCCACCGTCCTGATCGAACAAGGCGCCGACGTGATCTTGCAACACACTGACTCCACTGCACCACAAGCGGCGGCACAAGCAGCAGGCAACGTGATCACATTCGGTCAAGCCTCCGACATGGCCGAGTTTGGCCCACTGCCACGTGTCTCTTCCATCATCGACGACTGGGCGCCTTACTACATCGCGCGGACCAAAGCAGTTATGGACGGCACATGGACAAGCACGGACACATGGGACGGCATCGGCGCTGGCATGGTCGGCATCGGTGAAATCTCGTCTGCTGTGCCCGCCGACATCAAAGCCGCCGCAGAAGCTCTGCGCGACAGCTTGGCCGACGGCTCGTATCATGCCTTCACCGGACCCATCAACAAACAAGACGGCTCGGTCTGGCTTGCTGACGGCGAAACCGCAGACGACGGCACACTCGCTGGCATGAACTTCTACGTCGAAGGCATCGTAGGCGACATCCCGCAATAAGCGGCAGTCACCACAAACGCCAAAGGCCCGTCAGAAATGGCGGGCCTTTTTTTGTTGGCCGCAATGTCGACATAGAGCCCATTGTGCAGGATGCTGCATGAAGCACCAATGACTGCTGTCAGCTCCGATCAGTCAACAGCTTTAGCCCTGCCGCAGCAAAAAATACACCCAGCGTCGCCTGTATATACCGCCGTGCTCTACTGTAAGCAGCTACCATAAACGGTGTCGAGAATGCGACCGCATAAAGTGTATGAATGACTGTTGAAAGTATAAAAATTCCAATGACAATTGCAGCAGCAACCCAAAATGGTGAGCCGGGTTGCAGCCCTAACGAAATGGTCGCGATCCATGCAAGCGCCGCTTTGGGGTTGGTCATTTGAATAGTATAACCACTGATGGCGTAGCCTAGCGGTGATCGTTGCTCTTCACCCAGTTTTTTCGTTTCCAGATCATGAACAGAAGCTGCCGATTTGAAGGCCTTGTAGGCTAACCAAATCAAATAAACGCCTCCAGCAACCTTTATGAAAAACAGAGCGGATGCATATTTGGCAAGCAAGGCGGAAAGGCCTAAGGCACTGAATGTACCCCATGTCAGAGACCCTAAGGCCACCCCTTGCGCTAGGGCTACACCTGATTGACGGCTGACGCTCATGGACGTGCCTATAATGGCTAGGATGTTAGGCCCTGGACTGGCAACGCCGACTAAGAAAATGGAATAGGCCAGCAAGATGCCAGGCAGGTAAATTAGAAATTGATCCATACCGTAATTCCCTTTTGGTATCGTATCGCAGATCGTCAATCGGCAATCAAGCGAGCGCCCCCAAAGCAGCCCTTGGTAAACTTGCAGCGGAATGTCGCTCTGTCCGCCTACCCGTCATTCCACATCGCATTGCCAATCCCCAAGCCCCATGCAAATCTGCGCCCCATGACAGATTTCATCATCATCGGCGGCGGCGTCGCGGGCACATCCGCAGGGGCGTATCTCGCACCTCTGGGCACCGTGCACCTGCTCGAAGCCGAGCCCAACCTCGCCTACCACGCCTCGGGCCGGTCGGCGGCGCTCTTCGAAGAAAGCTACGGCAAACCCTCCACCGTCGCCCTCAATGCCGCATCTCGCGCCTATCACGTTGACAACACCCTGCTGTCTCCGCGCGGCCTGATGCTTGTGGGCACCAAAGACACCGCTAACGATTTCGAGGCCGAGCGCCAGCACATGGGCCTCGATCTGATGACAGGCGCGCAGGCCAAGGCCATGGTCCCGATCCTGAACACCGATGTCGTTGACCGCGCCGGATACCACGCCGATGCATGGGACCTCGACACCGACCGGCTGATCCAAGGCTATGTAAAAACCATCCGCGCAAACGGCGGCACCGTGACCACAAAATCCCCCGTCACCGCCATTGAGAAAACCGCCACCGGCTGGCAAGTCACCACACCTTCAGGCACCTACGCGGCCGCAATTCTCGTCAATGCCGCTGGCCCATGGGTCGACCAAATCGCCCTTATGGCAGACATCGCACCCATCGGCTTCACCGCCCTGCGGCGCTCCATGGGGCGCATCCCCGCCCCCGGTGGCCACGATGTCTCGCACTGGCCGATGATCTTTGGCGCGTCCGAGGCGTGGTATGCCAAACCCGACGCAGGCGCACTCATCGTCTCGCCGGCAGAAGAACACGCGGTCGCGCCCCACGACGCCTATGCAGACGACATGACCCTCGCAGAAGGTATGGCGCGCTATGAAGACTGCGTCACAGAACCCGTCACACGCCTGCTCTCTTCATGGGCAGGGTTGCGCACTTTCGCGCCCGACCGCACCCTCGTGCTAGGCCCCGAACCCTCACAGCCAAATTTCATCTGGTGCGGCGGTCAAGGCGGCTATGGAATGCAATCAAGCCCCGCCGCAGGGCGCCTGCTCGCCGACCTCATCGGCGGCAAAACACCCGTGATCGAGCCGCCTCACGTTGCGGCCCTGTCACCGGCGCGGTTCCGCTAGACGCTCACGCCGAACAACCACCCTACACCCGCCGTGATGGCCATCGCAAATACGCCCCAACCCACAACGCGGATCGTCGCAGGCCGCAAAGGTGCACCACCCGCAATCGCACCCAGCGCGCCCAATCCGGCAAGCGCGATGACCGTGACAAATAGCACAACAGGAATGACAACCGCCGCAGGGGCCAGAAACGCCGCCAGCACGGGTATCGCCGCGGCCACACTGAACGTCATCCCAGAGGCAAGTGCGGCTTGCAGCGGATTGGCGGCATGTAGCTCCGACAGACCCAACTCGTCACGGACATGGGCGGCCAGCGCGTCATTTTCCGTCAACTCCGTGGCAACCTGATGCGCGGTCTCGGGCGATAACCCGCGATTGCGATAGATCGCCGCCAACTCGTCAAATTCCTGCTGTGGCATGTCGCGCAGCGCGATTTTTTCTCTCGCGATATCCGCATTTTCGACATCCGACTGCGACGACACGGATACATATTCGCCCGCCGCCATCGACATCGCACCCGCCGTCAGACCCGCAACGCCGGCAATCAAAATGCTCTGGGTATCGGAATTGGCCGCAGCGACCCCCACCACCAGCGAAGACACCGACACGATCCCGTCATTGGCACCCAAAACCGCCGCCCGCAGCCACCCGCTACGATTAATATAGTGCGGCGCACTGGGATGGGCGCTTGGATCAGACATCGGATATTCCCTTAAAACCTCGGCACCCCGACGCTACGCCCATTCCTATGCCAATCCAAGCGCACAAAAAAGGCGCCGCTGGGGCGCCTTTTCTCACTTATCCATCGATACGAATGGTTGCGTTCTTGGGATCATAAGGACTGTCTTCAACGATCTGCGCAGGCCACATCTTGTCTTGCATCTTGACCTGCACCTTTGTGCCCACTTCGGCCAACTCAGGCTTCACATACCCCATGCCAATCGATTGCTCGAATGCCACCGAATACCCGCCCGACGTCAAACGGCCAATCCGGTTGCCCGCCATATCATAAAGCGCCTCGCGGCCCCACGGATCGGCGTCGCTCGGGCCATCAATCAGCACCGTCACACACTTGGACCGCACACCCTTGGCAACCATCTCGTCCTTGCCGTGGAACGCTTTGCTCAAATCGATAAACCGCGGCAAATCGGCCTCGACAGGGGTCGCATCGCGGCCCAACTCGTTGCCAAACGCGCGGTACGATTTCTCTTGGCGCAACCAGTTTTGCGCGCGGGCCCCGACCAGCTTCATGCCGTGTGGCTCTCCGGCCTTCTCCAGCAAATCAAACAGGTAATTCTGCATCTCCATCGGATGATGCAACTCCCAACCCAGCTCGCCGGTATAGGCCACGCGGATCGCATTCACCGGACACATGCCCAACTCGATCTGGCGGGCCGACAACCATGGAAACCGCTTATTGGACAACGCCGTTTCAGGATCGGCATCCTTGATCACCGCCTTCAACACATCGCGGGACTTTGGCCCCGCAATCGCGAAAACACCCCATTGGGTCGTGACATCCTGTATCTCGATATAGCCAAATTCAGGCATCTTGTCAGCCGCCGCCTTGCGCAGGAAATCAGCGTCATATTCGGTCCAAGCGCCTGCTGACACCAGATAGTAACTATCCTCGCCATTGCGCACGATGGTGTATTCAGTGCGCGTGGTGCCCGCGCCCGTCAAGGCATACGTCAGGTTGATGCGACCAATTTTCGGCAGTTTGTTACAGGTAAACCAATCCAGAAATTGCGTCGCACCGGGTCCCTTCACCACATGTTTGGTAAACGCCGTGGCATCAATCAGGCCCACGCCTTCGCGGATCGCTTTTGCCTCATCCACCGCGTGCTGCCACCAACCGCCGCGACGGAACGACCTTGCATCATGGTCAAAATTTTCAGGCGCATCCAAGGACCCAAAGTAATTCGGACGCTCCCACCCATTCACAAACCCGAACTGCGCACCGCGTGCGGCTTGGCGGTCATAAGCAGGCGCCGTGCGCAGCGGGCGACAGGCAGGGCGCTCCTCGTCAGGATGGTGCAACACATAAACGTGGTCGTAGCATTCCTCGTTTTTGCGCGCGGCATATTCGGTCGTCATCCAGCTTTGCGCATAGCGCTTTGGATCAAGGCTCGCCATGTCGATCTCGGCCTCGCCCTCGACCATCAATTGCGCCAGATAATACCCCGTGCCGCCCGCCGCCGTAATCCCGAAACTAAACCCTTCGGCAAGCCACATATTGCGCAAACCCGGGGCTGGCCCGACAAGTGGATTGCCATCAGGCGTATAGCAAATCGGTCCGTTGAAATCGTCCTTCAAACCGCTCTCTTCACACGACGGCACACGGTGGATCATCGCCATATACTGCTCTTCGATCCGCTCCAGATCGAGCGGGAACAGATCAGCCCTGAAACTCTCCGGCACACCATATTCAAACACCGCAGGGGCGCCCTTTTCATAAACACCCAAGATCCAGCCGCCGCGCTCTTCGCGCACATAAGACTGCGCATCGGCATCACGCACGACAGGGTGCTCGACATTGCCCTCGGCGCGGAACTTCACCAATTCAGGATCCTGATCCATCACAATAAACTGATGCTCGACAGGGATCGCTGGGATCTTGATCCCCAGCTTTCGCGCCGTCGTCTGCGCATGGTTCCCCGAGGCAGTCACAACATGCTCGGCCGTGATCACAACCGATCCGTCAGACGGCACCAGATTGCCGCCCTTCTCGACCATTTTCACGCAAGTGACTTCCCAATGCGAACCATTCCAATGGAATTCATCCGCCTGCCATTTGCGCTCAATCACCGCACCATGTTGACGGGCCCCCTTGGCCATCGCCTGCGTCACATCCGCCGGATTAATATAACCATCGGTCTGATGATACAGCGCACCCTTCAAATCCTCCGTGCGAATAAGCGGCCACTTCGCCTTGATCTGGTCCGGCGTCATCCACTCATAGGGCACATCGCATGTTTCGGCGATGGACGCATACAACATATACTCGTCCATGCGCTCGTCGGTCTGCGCCATGCGCAAATTGCCGACCACAGCAAAACCGGCGTTCAAGCCCGTCTCGGCCTCCAGCGCCTTATAAAAATCAACCGAGTATTTATGAATATGCGTCGTCGCAAACGACATGTTGAACAGTGGCAACAACCCCGCCGCGTGCCACGTCGACCCGGACGTCAACTCGTCGCGCTCCAACAACATCACATCATCCCAGCCCGCCTTGGCCAAATGATAGGCAATCGATGTGCCAACGGCACCACCGCCGACAACAAGGGCTTTGACATTGGTCTTCATGACGGCGATTCCTCTGGAGCTATGCGTTCATGCCAAATTGCGCAAAAACGCAGGCAAACACCAGAACCAGCCGACCTGTCAGCGCACGATTGCGACAGTCACCAAAAAACGACCCTCAGATCAGGGCCGCCGCACTCTTGGTTTAGTCAGATCCGCCCACCACACATCGGCGCACACCCAACTCGATCTTGCAATTGCCAAAGGTGTTCTCGCCTTGCCCGATCTTGGTGCCACGACGGATCACCAACTCGGAGGCCGATACATTGGACGGGGCCAATGCCGGTGATGTCACCGCAACAGCATCATAGGTCTGAGGCAACAGGCGGATCAACGCGATCACCTCTTCGGACAATACCTCGCCATCTTTCAGGTAACGGTCAACATCCTTGCGCTGGGTAATTCGCTGGCGCGCCATGCCACTCAGGATACGGTCCTCGGTATCATTCCATTCGCGGTCGGTTTTGGTCAACGCGCGCGCTGTATACTCAATCTGCAACGACGGCGCGAGAGCGGGCAACGGGCCCAACAAATCAACGATTTCGGGGGCATAGCCAATCAATGTGCCATACCGCTCATAGGCATCATCCCACGATTTGATGCCGCCATCAGCCATGCGGTTCAACATGCTCTTCTCATCTTCACTGTAATCCAGCCGGGTTTTCACCAACAAATACGCGCGGCGGGCAACCGTCGGACCCGGCACTTCACGGCTCAATTCAGCCGTATAAGTCTGAAATTCCGTGCTAATCAACAATTGCGGTTCCGGCTCCGGCAATTTGGCGATCAACTCGCCCATCGGGACCGATTCCAACACCTCGGCAACCGAGGCATCACTGGCATTCGTCAAAATCTGGATCTTGAACATGCCGCCGACATCGGCATTAAACACGCGGTAATCGACAGGTACACGTGTGCCCGAGGACACAGTTTTGGAAAACGGTGCCGCCTCGATGATCGGCACACCGTTATGCAAGGCAAACACCTCCGTGCGTCTGCCGGTGCTGCCAAAATCCATACTCATCTGGTTGCTAATCGACGACATGATGCCACCACGAATTGTATTGGTATTAAATTGGTCAGGCACATACATCAAAAATGCAATCCGCTGGCTGCCTCGCAAATAACTGCGGGCAATCGCATTGCCTTTCCCCTGTGCGGCATCATCAAAACGCTGCAAAATCGTATTGGTCGAGTTCTTGGCAATCGGGCTGCGCGAAAATGTGGCCTTGGTAATCTCTTCGCCATCCTTGGTGCGGTAATCGGTAGCATACCAACCCTCCGGATCGGGCGGGACCAAATCAGAAATATCCACCTGTGGACGCACCGTGGTCGACCCGGTCAGGTCCTCCCACATCATCTGCAAGGCAAACCCCATGCCGCCACCGCCACTCGGGGCGGCCGCAACCGTTACTTTCTCGTCATCTTTATCGCCCGCGCCCGCAACCTCCTCGGTCTGCATTTGCTGAAACAACATCAGAGCCATCGCTGCAATCAGCAGGATTCCACCAAAGAAAATCGGAAAAACGAATCGGTTCATAGCTACTCTCTCGCGGTTAACACCCTTTCTTTCTGCGCAACAATCGCGACACCAGTGCGAAACTGTTGCGGCAATTTAGAGGCACTTGATGGCAAACGCCCCGCCGCTTATTGATCAATACAACCACGCTTAAGGACAAACCATGAAGATTTGCCAAACGATCCATGACATGCGCAACACCGTCAGCGACCTGCGCTTGCACGGCACCCTCGGGCTGGTCACCACAATGGGCGCTTTGCACGCGGGGCATATGGCCTTGGTCCGCGCGGCCAGTGCCGCCCACCCCAATGTGGTCGCCACCATCTTCGTGAACCCCTCCCAATTCGGCAATTCCGCCGACCTCGACACCTACCCGCGCCCCGAAGCCGCCGATCTGGCCATGCTCAAAACGGCAGGCGTCGCCGCCGTTTTCATCCCCACAGTCACCGAAATTTACCCCGCCGGCGATGAAACCATCGTCGAGACAATAAAGCTGGCAAACGCCTTCCACGGCCTCGTTCGCCCCGGCCACTATCGCGGCGTGGCAACCGTCGTGACCAAACTATTCAACATCACCGGCGCCGATGCGGCCTACTTTGGCGAAAAGGACTACCAACAACTCGCCGTGATCCGGCGCATGGTCCGCGACCTGCATATGCCCATCACGATCCACGGCGTGCCCACCCTGCGTGACCCCGATGGCGTTGCCATGTCGTCGCGCAATGGCCGGCTCACCCCCGCCCAGCGCGCCGCAGCCCCGATCCTGAACAGCGCGCTTGCCGCCGCTGAGGTCCTCATCAAATCCGGCGAAACCGTCGAAACTGCCGCCGCCGCCATCACCGCCACAATCGGCACCGAACCCCTTGCGCAGTTGCAAGCAGTCGATATTGTAGACCCAACCACCTTCGCCCCCGCAACAGGCAAACCGAGCGGCCCCATCGGCATCATGCTCTCGGCCCAGTTCGGCGACGTCTTGTTGATCGACCAAAAGGAAATCACACCATGAGCAGCCAACCCGAGCATATCCGCCGCAACACCGTGCCGCAAATCGCATCCCGTAAAGGCGGCGACCCCATCGTCTCGCTCACCTCATACCACGCGCATACCGCCGCCATCGTTGATAAATACGCCGATTTCATCCTCGTGGGTGACAGCCTCGGCATGGTGATGCACGGCATGGACAGCACCGTGGGCGTGCCGCTCGATCTGATGATCATGCATGGCAAAGCGGTCGTTCGCGGCACCAAAAAGGCGCTCATCGTGGTCGATATGCCCTTTGGCTCTTACGAAGAATCCCCCAACATGGCGTTCCGCAACGCAGCCAAAATCATGAAAGAAACCGGCTGCGGCGCGGTCAAAATCGAAGGCGGCGCGCGCATGGCCGACACCATCACGTTCCTCGTGCAGCGCGGCATCCCGGTGATGGCCCACATCGGCCTGACCCCGCAATCCTCCCACGTCATGGGCGGTTTCAAAACCCAAGGACGCAACGAGGACACATGGGCCGCCCATATCACCGACGCCCACGCCGTCACCGACGCCGGTGCCTTCGCGGTGGTGCTCGAAGGCATGGTTGAACCTCTGGCCTCCAAAATCACCAAACAAATCGCCATCCCGACCATCGGCATCGGGGCGTCTGCGGATTGCGACGGTCAAATCCTCGTGCTCGAAGACATGCTCGGCATGAACCCATGGACACCAAAATTCGTCAAAGTCTACGGCCAGCTTGGCCCCATGATCGAAGACAGCGTAAAACGCTACGCCGCCGACGTAAAAGCCCGCTCCTTCCCCTCCGAAGACGAAGTCTACCGCTAAATCCGCGCTGATTTTCTATGTCTGCTCAAACTCCCGCCGGAGGCATCTTAATCTGCCTCTCACGGGCCATCCCCTTGACGGGGAAGCGATTTCTCAACCCCCCTCGCAAAAACCCACGTCGTGTGCTATGTATTTGCTACCACTCGCTAGAAGTGGACTGTTGAGGAGACCAGAAATGACCCGAACAACCGTGCTCGCGCTCGCCGCATTAACGGTTTTGAGCGGCTGCATAAGCGACCAAGGCAAATATGTTGCTGGGCGCGCTGACAACGACATGCTGCGCTTTTCCGCATCAAACTACGTGCTCGCACTCGAAGACGCGCGCTAGGTCCGGCTTCTTAGGCATCAACGACCATCACAACATCGCCGGCACAACCAGATCCGGCGGACGATGCCCGTCAGCAAACGTCTTGATGTTGATAATCACCTTCTCACCCATCTCGATACGGCCCTCAAGGGTCGCCGAGCCCATATGCGGCAATAACACAACATTGGGCAGGTCCTTCAAACGGGGATTAATCGCGGCAGCATTCTCGAACACATCCAAACCGGCGCCTGCCAAATCACCACTTCGCAACATCCGGGTCAGGGCATTCTCGTCCACAACCTCGCCGCGCGACACATTCACCAAAACCGCATCAGGTTTCATCAACTTCAACCGCCGCGCGTTCATCAAATGAAACGTCGACGGCGTATGCGGACAACTGATCGACACCACATCCATGCGGGCCACCATCTGGTCAAGGCTCTCCCAATAGGTCACGTCCAAAGCCTCCTCGACCTCGGGGCGCAACCTTTTGCGATTGTGATAATGCACCTGCATCCCAAAAGCGCTTGCTCGGCGCGCCACTGCCTGACCAATGCGGCCCATACCCAAAATACCCAACCTGCGACCCCCAATGCGGCCACCCAACATCGCGGTCGGGCTCCACCCCTGCCAGTCATCCCCCTGCATCACGCGCAAGCCCTCGGGAATGCGTCGGGTCACCGCCAACATCAGCGCCATCGCCATATCGGCCGTATCATCTGTGGTCACACCGGGCGTATTGGACACCTGAATGCCGCGCTGCCTTGCCGTGGAGACATCAATATTATCAACACCCGCACCATATTGGGCAATCAACCGCAGGTTCTCTCCGGCACCCGCCAAAAGCCCCGCATCAATCTGGTCGGTGATCGTCGACACCAGAACATCTGCCGTGCGCATCGCTTGCGCCAACTCATCTCGCGTCATCGGCAGATCATCATCTCGGAGCGAGACATCAAACAGCTCGCACAACCGCGTCTCGACAACATCGGGCAACCGTCGCGTCACAACAACACTCATGCGTTTACCTGCCATGAAACTCACTCCCCTGCTTTTCAAATCACGCCTAGGCTGTCAGATTGCAAGAAAGCGACGCAAGGCACAAGAACCGATGCGCCAAAACGAGCAGCGATAAAGGCGAATAGGCAATGTTTTCATTGGGAAAATGGGTATGTATCGGGCTGCTTTGGGCAAACATGGCTGTGGCACAGGAAACTGATCAATCCTCGGATCAAACCACCACTGTATCGGCCAATGCCCCCACAATCGGACCGGTCACAAACCTGCCGGTCCCGCGGTTTGCCTCGATGAATGCCTCCAAAGCAAACGTGCGGCGCGGCCCTTCGCTGACACAGCGCATCGACTGGATCTATCAGCGGCGCGGGATGCCGTTGCAAATCGTCGCCGAATACGGGCACTGGCGGCGGGTCGTCGACCGCGACGGACAAGGCGGCTGGGTGAATTACCGGATGATCTCGGGCGCGCGCACGGTCATCATCAATCAGGACATGCTGGCCTTGCGGGCAAAACCCGACATCAACGCGCGCGAAAACGCCGCACTTGAACTGGGCGTCATCGCCAAAATCGAAGAATGCAGCCCCGCTTGGTGCAAACTTAGCACAGGCGGCTACCGCGGCTGGGCACAAAAATCGGCACTTTGGGGCGTTCTGCCCGATGAAATCCTCGAATAGGCGGGTTTGCCTCGAACATAAATCGCGGTAAAACAGCACCCATGAGCCTGAAATCAGACACACGTCTCAACCTTTCCGCTGGGCTCTTGTCCGTCTCGGTGGCGCTCGTTCTTGTGATCGCCAAACTCTGGGCTTACGGTCAGACAGGGTCGCTGTCGATCGCAGCCACCTTGGCCGACAGCGCGCTGGATCTGATGATGTCGCTGGGCGGGTTGATTGCCATCGCCTATGCGGCCAAACCTGCCGATGACGACCACAACTTCGGCCATACCAGCGCCGAAGATCTGGCCGCATTGGGCCAATCGATCTTCATCGTGATCTCCGCCACCGTCATCGCCACCGCCGCCGTCCTGCGCCTGCTGTCCGACAACGTCACACTGCCGCAACGCGAAGCCAGCGGCATCGCCGTGATCGTCTTCTCCATCGTGCTGACCCTCGGCCTTGTGCTGTGGCAGCGGCGGGTCGCCAAACAGACCGACAACCGCGTGGTCAAAGCCGACAGCCTGCACTATCTCGGCGACCTGATCCCCAATATCGGCGTGATCATCGCACTTTGGGCCTCGGCCAAGTTCGGGATCGGACAGATCGACAGTATCGTGGCCCTTGCCGCCGCCCTGCTTTTGGCATTTGGCGCCCTGCGGATCGGCAAAACCGCCTTTGATGCATTGATGGACAGGCAAGCCGACCCCAAGATGATCGCAGGCATCGCAAAGATCGCGGGCGAGTTTTCTGGGGTGCGCGGATTTCACGACCTCAAAACGCGGGTCGCAGGCAGCCGCGTTTTTGTGAACATCCATGTCGAGCTTGACGGCGACCAAACCCTGAACGCGGCCCATGCCATCAGCGCGGCCCTGCGCCGTGCCATCATCGCCGCCTACCCGCGCGCCGATGTGCTGATCCACCAAGACCCCGTCGGCGTCAAAAAACACCCCGACGACCCGCGCTAAACCGTCATACGCAAATCATACGTCAGTCATACGCGGATCATACCCGGTTTTCAGGCCAGTCCGCGGCCCTTTAACAAGGCCCCCACCCCCGGCATCCGGCCCCGGAAGGCAGTGTATAACGCCGCCGCATCCACCGATCCACCCGACGATAAAATCGTCTCCTCCAACCGCTGGGCCAGTTTGCGATCAAACGGATCACCCGCCTCCTCGAACGCTGCATATGCGTCGGCATCCATCACCTCGGACCACATGTAGCTGTAATAGCCACATGAATACCCGTCGCCCGCAAACACATGGGCAAATTGCGGCGTGGCATGGCGCATCCGAATAGCGTGCGGCATCCCGATCTCTTCGAGAACCTGCGCTTGTTTCTGCATCGGATCAGCAGGCGGCGCACCTTCGTGAAACGCCAGATCCACCAGCGCAGAGGCCACATATTCCACCGTTGAAAACCCCATATCATACGTCGCAGCCTTCAACATACGCTGCAACATCGCCTCGGGCATCGCTTCTCCGGTTTTGGCATGTGTCGCAAATTCCGCAAGTATTTCAGGCACTTCCATCCAATGCTCAAACAACTGGCTTGGCAGTTCGACGAAATCACGTGCCACCGATGTGCCGCTGATACTCTCGTAGGTTACATCCGACAGCATCTGATGCAACGCATGGCCGAACTCATGAAACAACGTGCGCGCATCGTCATATGACAACAGCGCAGGCTGGCCCTCTTCGGGTTTGGCAAAGTTGCAAACATTGATCACATGCGGCCTGATATCACCGCCCATGCGGTGCTGCGTCCGCATCGCAGAACACCACGCGCCCGACCGTTTTGAGCCCCGCGCAAAGTAATCCCCGATGAAAACTGCCACATGCGCGCCCTTGCGCGTCACCTCCCAAATCCGCAGGTCCGCGTGGTATTTTGGCGCGTCAATTGGCGCAAATTCCAAACCAAACAACCGCGTCGCACAAGCAAATGCCGCCTCAACCATCCGGTCCAATTGCAGATATGGTTTCAACGCCGCCTCATCCAGATCATGCAACTCCTTGCGGCGTTTTTCGCTATAAAACCGCCAGTCCCACGCCTGCAACGGCCCATCCCATCCATCAGAATGCAGCATTCTTTCCAAGGCCTTAGCATCAATTTGTGCGGCCGCTTTGGCCGGCGTCCAAACCTCCATCAACAGCTTGCGCACAGCATCCGGCGTGCCCGCCATTTCGGTTTCCAACTTATAATCCGCGAAACTCTCATACCCCAAAAGCTGCGCCCGCTCGGCCCGCAACCCCAGTGTTTCCGCCGCAATCGCGCGATTGTCGGTCTTGCCCGCATTGGCCCCGCGCGCAGTCCACGCCTCATAGGCCTTCTCGCGCAAATCGCGGCGCTCGGAAAACTGCAAAAACGGCACAATCAGGGACCGCGACAAGGTCACAACTGGCCCGTCCGCACCCTTCTCTTTGCCCGCCGCTTTCGCGGTCGCAACCACAAAATCAGGCAGGCCCGACAGCCCGTCATCATCCAGTGGCATGACCCAGTCGCGTTCGTCCGCCAGCAGGTTTTGGGTAAACTGCGTGCCCAAAACCGACAGCCGCGATTTCACATCGCGCAGCCGGTCCGCCGCCGTCCCGCGCAACTGCGCCCCCGCCCGCACAAACCCGCGCCGCGTCAACATCAAAACCCTTGCCTGCTCGTCTGTAAGCTGCAAGTCATCTCGCTGATCCCACAATGCCTCGACCCGCGCGAACAATGCCGCATTAGCCGTGACCCACGACCCGTAAGCACTTAATTTTGGGGCGAAATCCCGTTGCAACGCCTCGCGTGCAGGGTTACTGTCGGCCCCCGCCACGGTATAAAACGCCCCCAAAACACGACCCAAAAGCTCCTCGGCCACTTCAAGCGCCTCAACCGTGTTGGCAAAATCCGGCGCGTCGGCATTTTCCACAATCACTGTGATATTTGCCTTCGCAGCCTCTAGCGCGGCGTCCACCGCAGGGGCAAAATCATCGTCTGAAATCGCCTCGAATGGCGGCAATTGAAACGGGGTGTCCCAGTCGGACAACAGCGGATTTGTCATGGAAAAATCTCCTTTGACCACAACCTATGTCGCCCGCAAGCGTTCGGCCAGCCCTGACCTAACGCTGTCGCATTCTGCGCTCGAAATTGCGCAAGGCAATCGACAGGGTAATCGTCATCGTCAGATACACCAGCGCCACGACATTATAGGTCTCGAAATAGCGAAAATTTCCCGCCGCAGTCACCTTACCAAGCTGCGTGATGTCGGTCACACCCAGCACCGAGACAAGGCTGGAATCTTTCAGCATCGCCACAAAATCATTGCCCAAAGGCGGCAAAATCATCCTCAAAGCTTGCGGGAAAACGATATGGCGAAACCGCTGCCAGCCGTTCAGCCCCAGCGCCTCGGCGGCCTCGATCTGGCCCTTGTCGACCGACTGAAGCCCGGCGCGAAATACCTCTGCCAGAAACGACGCATAAGCAAGCGTCAGCGCGATCACCGCGCGCCACAAAAGCGAAAAATCGCGTGTGCGGATCGGATCAAACCCTAGCCAGCCCAAGACCCAATTCCACGCCAGCACCATCGCAGGCGCCAACACAAACGCCACATAAAGCAACAGCACAATGATCGGCACACCGCGCACGACCTCGACGTAAAACCGCGCAAACTGCCGCAAAACGATCCAGCGCGACATGCCCGCCAGCGCCAGCATCAACCCCAAAGCACATGCCTAAGTATAAGCGATCACAGTCACATAGACCGTAGTCCAAATCCCTTTGCGCAAAATTCCCAGCACACTGGCATAGGTTTCGTCGGTCAAAACCTGCGCAAACATCCACACCCCAAGCCCCACAACAGCTAATAGCCACCACGGAAAATCGCGATCATCGGGGGATGTGGGGATCATCTGTCAGACATGGCCCCACGCATGGGCAGGGCCACTCCCTGAATGGCTCATTCGCCGACCTTGAAATCAAGGAACCACTTGGTATTGAGCGCGTCAATGGTGCCATCCGCCCGCATATCCGCAATCGCCGCATTGATCGGTGCGACCAGATCAGACCCCTTGGGGAAGATGAAGCCAAAGTCCTCTGTGCCCAGCTTTTCGCCGACGATTTTCAGCGCGCCGTTTGACGCCGCGACATAGCCATTGCCCGCCGTGCCGTCCGTCAGCACCAGATCAACATCGCCCGTGCGCAGCGCTTGCACGGTGGCGCCGAAGGTTTCCATCAACTGGATACGCGGATTGGCCTCGTCGCCGTCAAGCACGTCATAAACGCCCACATAAAACGGCGTCGTGCCTGGTTGGGCCGCCATCATCACGTCGGGATCGGCGGCGAATGATGCCGCATCCATAAACCGGTCTTCATCGCCGCGCACCAGCATGACCATCTCGGATGTCATATAGGGGTCGGAAAAATCGACAACCTCGGCGCGGTCTTCGCGGATCGTGATGCCTGTCATGCCGATGTCGAACTGCGCTTCGGACACCGCGGGTATCATCGCGTCCCAACTGATATTCTCATAAGCAACCGTCGCGTTCAGACGTGTGGCGATCTCGGCCATCGCGTCATATTCCCAGCCCACTGCCGCGCCGCCCGCGTCGATAAATTGCAGCGGCGGATAGGCGTTTTCAGTCACAACAACGATCTGTTGACCGTCAAGGTTTGGCAAATTGCCGTCGGCTTGGGCAAATGTCCCGATCAGGGCCGCAGCAGTCAGTGTCGCAATAAATTTCATCAGATCAGTCCCTTTTGATAATTTTGAAATAACTATGGCGCGCAATTCAATGGAGTCCAGCGCAGACCTTGCAATCGCCGCGCCGCTTGGCGGAAATCACGCGGATTTGGGCGTAAAGTGCGTCATAAATCATCAAACGTCCGCGCATACCCTCGCCCGCACCGGTGATTTCCTTGACCGTCTCAAGCGCCATCATCGCACCGATCACCCCCGGCAAAGGGCCGATCACGCCCGCCTCGGCGCAGCTAGGCACCAGCGCAGGATCAGGCGCATCTGGGAAAATGCAAGCATAGCACGGCGCGCCGCGCGCAGGGTCATAAAGGCTGATCTGCCCTTCCCACTGGGTCAGCGCGCCCGCGATCAAGGGTTTGCCCAGCTGCGCACAGGCCGCATTGACCGCATAGCGCGTGTCGAAATTATCGCTGCCATCCAGCACCAGATCATAGCCTGCGATCAACGTGGTGGCCATTTCGGCTGTGAGCCGCCGCTGGTAGGGGCGCACGGTCACATTGGGGTTTTGCGCGGTCATCGCATCGGCGGCAGATAGCACCTTGGCGCGCCCGATCTGCGCATCCGTGTGGATCACTTGGCGTTGCAAATTGGCGTTCTCAACCAAATCATCATCGATCACCCCGATCGTGCCCACGCCCGCCGCTGCCAGATATTGCAACACCGGCGCGCCCAATCCACCCGCCCCGACAACAAGCACTTTGGCGTCTTTCAACGCCTTTTGCCCCTGACCGCCCACTTCACGTAGCATGATATGGCGCGCGTAACGGTCCAGCTCGATGTCCGAAAACGGACCATCCTGTGTGCTGGGTGCCTGCACCGCATCCGCGCGCGCTTTGACCTTGCGCAGCAGCGCGCGATACCCAAGACCAATGGCGATAAAGGCAAATATCAACAGCCACAAACGCACATCACTGCCTGTGGCCTCTCGCAGCGGATGCCCGTTTGGCAAGGCCAGTTGCACCGCAATCACGACGCCCAAAAGCACCGAAATCATCACCCATCGCGCGCGTTTCGGCGTGCCCATCGCGGCCCCGGTTCCCCAAAGCACCCCCATCATCGCAAGAACGGTAATCATGTGCCTGTCGACCCGAAACCACCCGCACCGCGCGGCGTGTCATCCAAAGCGTCCACAAGCAAAAACCGCGCCTGCACCACGGGGGCCACCACCATCTGGGCAATGCGCATCCCATGGGTCACGTCAAACGGCGCATCCCCCATGTTCACCAAAATCACCCCCACAGCACCGCGGTAATCGCAATCAATCGTGCCCGGCGCATTGACCATACTGATCCCATGTTTGAGCGCCAAGCCAGAGCGCGGCCTGATCTGCACCTCGAACCCCAGCGCAATCGCCATGCGCAGGCCCGTGGGGATCAATGCGCGCGCACCAGCGGCCAATGTCACGCTTTTACGGTCCGCAAAATTTGCCCGCACATCAGCCCCCGCCGCCCCCGTCGTCGCGTAGGTTGGCAAGGCGATGCTGGTATCGGCTCCATCCGCCCATGCAAACTGCACGATCATGCAATCACCTGTGCGATTTTCGCGGCCAGTTTGGCAGCAACCGCATCTTTGCTCATGCGCGGCCAATCCTCCGACCCGTCGGCCATGATCAGCGTAACATCATTTTCAGCGCCGCCCATGATACCCGTGGCTGGTGACACATCATTGGCCACGATCCAGTCACAGCCTTTGCGCAACCGCTTGGCGGTGGCATTGGCGATCACATCATCGGTCTCTGCGGCAAAGCCCACAACCAGTGACGGGCGCCCCTTTTTCATTTGCGAAACCGTCGCAAGGATGTCGGGGTTCTCGGCAAATACCAAATCGGGCAAGCCGTTCCCGTCTTTCTTGATCTTGGACGACCCCGCGTTTGTCACGCGCCAATCCGCGACAGCCGCCGCAAATACCGCCGCATCCGCCGCGGGTGCATCCATCACAGCCGCCAGCATTTGCGCCGCCGTCTGCACCTTGATCACATGCACACCTTGCGGCGGGGCCACGTCTGCGGGACCGGTCACAAACGTCACATCCGCGCCAAGTGCTGCCAAGGCCCGCGCAATCGCCGTGCCCTGCGCGCCAGACGACCGGTTCGCGATATAGCGCACGGGATCAATCGGCTCGTGTGTGGGACCGGATGTCACCAGCACATGCTTGCCCTTCAACGGCCCATCCGCCAGTGCGGCATCGATCGCTGCGACTATCTCTAGCGGTTCCGCCATGCGCCCGAAGCCAAATTCACCGCAGGCCATATCGCCTTCATTGGGGCCAACCGTCAGCACACCGTCGGCCATGAGCGTCGCCAAATTGCGCCGCGTCGCAGGATGATCCCACATGCGCACATTCATCGACGGGGCGACCAGCACGCGCTTGTCCGTGGCCAGCAAAAGCGTGGACGCCAGATCATTGGCCAAGCCACCCGCCATTTTCGCCATCAAATCGGCGGTCGCAGGGGCCACAACGATCAGATCGGCAGCACGCGACAGCTCGATATGGCCCATCTCGGCCTCGGCAGTCAGGTCAAACAGATCCTGATACAGCTTTTCGCCCGCCAGCGCCGAGACACTTAACGGGGTCACAAATTCGGCCCCCGCCTTGGTCAAAACCGGCGTCACCTTCGCGCCGCGTTCACGCAAGCGGCGGATCAGGTCCAGCGACTTGAACGCGGCCACACCGCCCGCAATAATCAGCAATATATGTTTGTCAGCCAGCATCTGTCAGTCTCCGGTATTACGCGCCGACATTAGGGCAAGTCATACCGGAAACACAATGTACGGCGGTCAGTTCAAAAACGCCATCAATTCGGGGCCTTGCGCCTCAAGCGATTTGCGCATTTTGCCAAAGGCTGCCGCTTCCAACTGGCGAACCCGCTCTTTGCTTAAGCCCAACTCGCCGCCAAGGCTCTCTAACGTGCGAGGCTCGTCGCGCATTTTGCGCTCAAGCACAATGAACTGCTCGCGCTCGTTCAACGCGGTCAGCGCCGTCAACAACCACTGGCGCAGCGTATCTGTGTCATGATTATTGCCAACCTTCTCCTCGGCCTGGGGGGCATCATCTTCCAGCGCATCAATCCACTCGCGGCCCTCATCCTCGGCCGATTGGGTCGCGTTCAGCGAAAAATCAGAGCCCGACAACCGCCCGTCCATCATCACCACATCGTGCAAGGGCACACCCACTTCGGCGGCGATCAGCTCGTGCAGCACATGGGTTTCCAATGTGCGCCCCTCTGCCGCTGCCTCGCGCTCGATGCGGGCCTGAACCCGGCGCAGATTGAAAAACAAAGATTTTTGCGACGATGTAGACCCGGTGCGCACCATCGACCAGTTGCGCATCACATGGTCCTGGATCGACGCCTTGATCCACCAGACCGCATATGTCGAAAACCGCACGCCGCGATCTGGGTCGAATTTATCCGCAGCTTTCATCAACCCCACCGAGGCCTCTTGGATCAAGTCGTTCATCGGCGCGCCGTAACGGCGAAATTTTCCCGCCATCGAAATCGCCAAGCGCATATAAGCAGTGATCAAACGGTGCAGCGCCTGTTCGTCGCGGTGATCGCGCCACGCATAGGCCAGCGCCAATTCGGTTTCGGCATCAAGCATCTCTGCGCGCATTGCTTTGCGTGTATGCGTTTGGTCAAAAGTCCCGGCAACAGCCATGTCATAACCCCTTTGGTCTGATCAGCAATTTTAACGTTTTGGTCATAGCTGTTACGTGGCCCCAGGTAGGGCGGATCAAAATCAGGTCAAGTTTTGCCGCGCAGGCAGGTATTGATCACATCCGGTGATGCGCCGGCTGACCCAAAATCATTGGTGATTGGATGCGGGCCGCGCTAAACGTCGCGGGCCTCAAAACCCGAACTGGACACACCGTCATGACCTATCAGCTTTACATCGGCGACCGCACATTCAGCAGCTGGTCGTTGCGGGGCTGGCTGATGCTGGAAAAATTCGGCCTGCCACACACAACCACGATGGTCGGCCTTTATCGCGGGACGATGGCCGCGGATATGGCGCATCTGGCACCGGCAAAAACCGTGCCCGCAATGCAAACACCGCAAGGTCACGTCCTGACCGATAGTTTGGCGATGGCCGAAACACTGGTCGAGGCCCATCCCGCGCTTGACCTTTATCCACGCGAACCTGCTGCCCGTGCCTTGGCGCGCTCGATGGTGGCCGAAATGCACGGGAGTTTCGGCGCGTTGCGCAGCGACTGCCCCAACAATATGGCCAACACTTGGCTCGATTTTGCAGCCTCTGACGCTGTGAAACAGGACATCGCACGGATCACATATCTGTGGGATATGGCCCGCCTGCGACACGGCGCGGACGGACCTTGGTTATTTGGCGCCTATTCTTTGGCCGATGTTTTCTATGCCCCGATCGCGTGCCGCATGACGACCTATGGATTGGATGTCAGCCCCACGGCACAGGCCTATATCGACACCACCTTGGCCGAAACCTCGCTGCGGCAATGGCGTGCGATGGGTCAGACCGTGACATACGACCCCTTTCCCTATGCCCCTGATCTGGAACGCGCCGCTTGGCCGATCCCCGACCTGATCGCGGCCCGTGCTATTGAGACAGGGACGTCCGAAAATGCCACCTGCCCCTACTCGGGCAAACAGGTCAGCCATCTTTTGCAAACGGGTGGGCGCGTTTTCGGGTTTTGCAACGCCTTTTGCCGCGACAAAACCGTGAATGACCCTGCTGCTTGGCCACAATTCATGGCGCTGCTTTAACGCTTGTTAACCATTCGTAAACCGGCACCCGCTACCCGTTAACCAAGTTGAAAAAACGGGGGCTGCATGACGGCGCTGGCATATACGGTCGCCTTTGAAGGTATTGAGGCGCGCATTGTCGAGGTGCAATGCGCCGTGACGCCCGGCATCCCTGCGTTCACCATCGTGGGACTGGCCGACAAAGCGGTATCAGAGGCCCGCGAAAGAGTGCGCTCGGCGCTGTCGGCGCTGCAAATCGCGCTACCGTCCAAGCGGATCACGATCAACTTGTCACCTGCCGATATGCCCAAAATCGGCTCGCATTTCGACCTGCCCATCGCCCTTGCGCTGCTGGCCGCGCTTGACATTATCCCCGCAGATGACGCCGCGCGCACCGTGGCCTTGGGGGAACTATCGCTCAACGGCGATCTGGTTCCCGTGGTCGGCGCATTGCCCGCCGCGATGGCCGCAGCGACCGAAGACCGGCAACTGCTATGTCCTCACGCTTGTGGCGCAGAGGCCGCTTGGGTCGGGAACGCCCGCGTCATCGCACCGCGCAGCTTGGCCGCCGTGATCCGCCACTTCAACGGAAAATCGGTTCTCGCGCCCTCGGAACCGGGCGAAGTGCGCGGGCCCGCGCGCACCCGCGACCTGTCAGAGGTGAAAGGACAGGAACGCGCCAAACGGGCCCTTGAAATTGCCGCCGCTGGCCGGCACCACCTGTTACTTGTAGGCTCTCCGGGATCAGGAAAATCCATGCTGGCGGCGCGCATTCCGGGCATTTTGCCGCCGCTCACCCCCACCGAGGCCTTGGAAACCTCGATGATCCACTCGGTGTCCGGGCTTCTGGACGAGGGCGGGATCAACCGCGAACGCCCGTTCCGCGAACCGCATCACACCGCGTCGATGGCCGCGATCGTGGGCGGCGGGCGCGGCGCTAAACCCGGTGAAATCAGCCTCGCGCATAACGGCGTGCTGTTCATGGACGAATTCCCCGAATTTCCGCGCACCGTGCTTGAAACCCTGCGCCAACCCATCGAAACCGGCGAAGTCATCGTCGCTCGCGCCAATGCCCATGTGAAATACCCCTGTCGGTTCATGCTGGTCGCTGCCGCCAACCCCTGCAAATGCGGCTACCTGACCGACCCCGCGCGCGCCTGTTCACGTGCCCCGATTTGCGGCGAAGATTACATGGGGCGCATTTCGGGGCCTTTGATGGACAGGTTTGATCTGCGCGTCGAGGTGCCGCCCGTGGCCTTCACCGATTTGGACCTGCCGCAAAGCGGGGAAAGCTCCGCGTCTGTCGCGGCCAGCGTCGCCAAGGCCCGACAAGCCCAAACCGACCGCTACGCCGCAAGCTCCCATGTGCGGGTGAACGCCGACGCCGAAGGGCAAATATTGGAACAATTCGCCACGCCGGATGCCGAAGGGCGCGCGCTATTGACCCGCGTGGCCGAACGGTTCGGGCTCTCGGCGCGTGGCTATCACCGTGTGCTGCGCGTCGCCCGCACAATCGCCGATCTGGAAGGATCAGACACTGTGCATCAACCCCATGTGGCCGAGGCCGTCAGCTACCGCTTGGCGTTGTCCAAAGAGGTCTGAACAAAGGCTGCCACTTGCGTCAACGCACCGCGTGCCTCGGGCACCCAGCCATCGAGAATTTGAAAGACATGCAGATCGGTCTCGATCTCTTGCAAGTCAACCTGACCACCCGCTGCCGCAAGCGTCTTGGCCATCCGGCGTGCGTCAGCGACCAGCGCCTCGCCTGTGCCGACTTGGATCAAAACCGGCGGCGGTGCGACAAATTCCGCAAATAATGGCGATGCACGCGGGTCATCCGCCGCGGCACCATCAAGGAACAATTCAACCGCTTCAGCCATGCGCGCCACCGGTAAAATAGCCTCTGATTTGCAGCCGATCGTTTCACCGGATAATGTCAAATCCGTCCAAGGCGAAAAGGTAAACGCCCCCGCAGGGCCCTCCCCACGCTGGGTCACATACGCCAAAAGCGCAAGCATCAACCCGCCCCCCGCGCTATCACCGCCAAGGATGATATCGCGCGGGTCATAGCCGCGCGCGATCAACATTTCCCAGGCCGCAACCGCATCATCAAAGGCGGCCGGAAACGGCGCCTCTTGCAACAGGCGGTAATCAGGCGCGCAGACCCGCACACCCGACAGTTTGGCGATACGACCCAACATGCCACGATGCGTCGCACCACTGCCCGACAGATAGGCACCACCATGAAAATATAGGATTATTTTTCGCGGTCGCGCCGCTCCGACACTGATCCAATGCACAGTCCGGCCTGCCACAGTTTCGGTCAGATGGCACATATAGGGTGGTGTGCGAAACATCCACTTGGCAGCGCGCGCAAAACTTGCATCCGCCTTTTCGGGCGTGCCGGTTTTCGCCAACATAGGGCGCACAAAACGTCGCGCACCCCATGTCGCCACGCGCAAGGCAAGACTTTGGCCCATATCAGCCGCGCCGCCGCTCAATCGCTTCCCAGATTTTGGCGGTCACATTGGTGCCGTCAAACCGCTCTAGCTCTTGCAGGCCAGTGGGCGAAGTCACGTTAATCTCGGTCAACCAATCGCCGATCACATCGATGCCGACAAAAACCTGACCCTTTTCGCGCAACAATGGCCCGATGGCGGCACAAATCTCGCGGTCGCGGTCGGTCAGATCAACCTTTTCAGGCCGCCCGCCCACATGCATGTTCGAGCGTGTTTCACCCGCCGCAGGCACACGGTTGATCGCGCCGACAGGTTCGCCGTCAATCAAGATCACCCGCTTGTCACCTTTGGACACATCTGGCAGGAACTTTTGCATGATCAGCGGCTCGCGATTGATGCCGCTGAACATCTCGTGCAGCGACGCAAGATTGCTGTCGGCATAATTCAATTTGAACACGCCCGCACCACCATTGCCATAAAGCGGCTTGAGGATCACATCACCGTGGCGTTTGCGAAACGCTTTCAGCGTCTCCAGATCACGCGCAATCATCGTGGGCGGCGTCAGGTCGGGGAAATTCAGAACCAGCAGTTTTTCAGGATAATTGCGCACCCAGAACGGGTCGTTCACGACCAGCGTTTTTGGGTGGATCATGTCCAGAATATGGGTCGTGGTGATATAGCCCATGTCAAACGGCGGGTCCTGACGCAGCCACACTACATCAAAATCGGCCAAATCCACCTCGACCTCGTCGCCCAACGTGAAATGGTCGCCTTTGATCCGCTGCACTGTCAACGGCCACCCGCGCGCTGTGACCCGCCCCTCTTGATAGGCCAACATATCCGGCGTGTAGTAAAACAGACTATGCCCGCGCGCTTGTGCCTCTTCGGCAATGCGGAACGTGCTGTCCCCGTCGATATTGATCGGACCGATCGGGTCCATTTGGATGGCAACTTTCAACGACATGACAGACCTTTAGAAATTATATGCTGGTGTGATACATGGCGCAGACGCGCGCCGTCTTCAACCGGCGTTACGATTCTGCAAAAGCATTTTCGATAATTTCAACGCGGCCCTGACCGTCGACCATCGCCAAATCAAAGCGCATATCGGTCAACTGGCCGTTCGGTTCGGCTGCAATAAATTCCGATGCGGCCCCGACCAAACGGTCCATTTGCCTGCGCCCCAACCGCGTTGCTGCACGGGCAAAGCTGCTGCTTTTCTTCACTTCAACAAACACCACCAGCGCGCCTTTGCGCAGGATCAAATCAATCTCGCCACTTGCACCGCGCCACCGTGTCGCCGCCAGCGTATGGTGCCGGTCGATATAGTCGCGCGCAACAATGTCTTCGGCGATGCGTCCGGCGTGATAGCTGGTTTGTCCGGTCAATCGTCGTCTCCCAGCCCCAAGGCCACCTGATAAACCTGCCTGCGCGGCAAGCCCAGCGCGCCTGCCACCAGCGTGGCCGCATCTTTCACGCGCATCGTTTTCATCGCCTCGCGCAGCGCATCGGTCACATCCATTTCGGCCACGTCCTTGGCCCCTTCGCGGCCGACCAGCACGACCAATTCGCCTTTTACTGCGCGGCCATCAAAAGCGGCGCAAAGCTCATCCAGTGATCCACGCTGGGTTTCCTCGAATTTCTTGGTCAACTCGCGGCATACCACCGCTTGCCGTGCGCCACCTAAAACATCGCGCAGGCTGTTTAACATATCGCTAACGCGCTTGGGGCTTTCATAAAATACCAGCGTAAAGGGCGTATCGCGCAGCAGCGCAATCTCGGTTTCGCGCTGCACTTTGGCGCTTGGCAAGAACCCGACAAAGGCAAAACGGTCGGTGGGCAGGCCCGAGACCGTCAGCGCCGCCAAAACCGCCGAAGCACCCGGTGCTGTCGTCACGGGCAGCCCTGCGGCAATCACCGCACGGCCCATCTCATAGCCCGGATCGGCGACAAGTGGCGTGCCGGCTTCTGATACATAGGCCACCGATTGACCCGCTTTTATCGCATCCACAAACCGCTTTGTCGCCCCGTCGCCGGTATGATCGTGAAACGCCACAACCTGCCGACCATTCAAAGGAACCCCGTGAATTTCCATTAGTTTGCGCGCCGTGCGGGTGTCTTCTGCGGCGATCAAATCGGCGGAAGCCAGAATATCAAGCCCGCGCAAAGTCATGTCTCGTGCCGACCCGATCGGGGTTGCGACGAAATAAAGACCGGCAGTCAGCGGCTTGGTCATAAAATTCATTGCTGGACCCTTGTGGCTAAGACATTAATATGGTCCCCAAGTGATGACCCATGGACGGAGAAACCGCCATCGGAAAAGGTCGCACCATACTTAAGGGAGTTTTATCCATGTTTGCCCGTTTATCCAGTGCCCGCAAGACGGTGGCGCGCGTTTTTATCCTACTGTCGGCGTTCTGGCTGTCGGCCTGTGTGCCTGTCGGTGTGGTCGGGACCAACGACAATACCGGTCGGCGCATTGACCCCGCAGCCGCCGTTCAGGTCGCCTTGTTGATCCCGGGCGGGTCCGAGACAGGCAGCGACAGCTTGCTTGCGACCAATCTGGAAAACGCGGCGCGTCTGGCGATTTCTGATCTGAACGGCGTCAATATCGATTTGCGCATCTATAACACAGGGGCCGATCCGGTGCAGGCCGCCGCTGTGGCCAGTCGGGCGGTTGATAACGGGGCCAAGATCATTCTGGGGCCACTTTTTGCCGAAGCGGCCAACGCCGCAGGTGTCGCCGTTGCATCGCGCAATGTGAACGTGCTGGCATTTTCCAACAATCCCGCAATCGCGGGCGGCAACGTCTTTGTGCTCGGTGCGACCTTCCAGAACACCGCCAATCGGTTGGTGCAATATTCCCAAGGCCAAGGCATTAGCCGCTACATGATCGTGCACGGCGACGACCTGCAAGGCCAAGTTGGACGCGATGCGATTGCCACGGCTGTGCGCGCGAACGGCGGGCAGGTCGCGGGTATCGAATCCTATCCGCTGTCCCAGCAAGGGGTCGTTTCGGCAACCCGGCGCATCGCAGCAGCAACAAAAGCAGGCGGTGCAAACGCGGTGTTTATGACCGCCGGTGTCAACGCGGACCTGCCCATTCTGGCGACATCTCTGCCCGAAGCAGGCGTTGACCCGGCCACAACGCGCTATATCGGTTTGACCCGCTGGAACGCAGCACCGCAGGCAATGGCTCTTCCGGGGTTGCAAGGCGGGTTGTTTGCCTTGCCGGACCAGCGCATGTCCGACCTGTTCGCGAGTAGATATGCCGCCGCCTATGGCGCGCAACCGCACCCGCTTGCCGGGCTTGCTTATGACGGGATCGCAGCCATTGGCGCACTTGTGGCCGCAGGCAATACCAATGCGTTGACCAAGCAGGCGCTCACCTCACCGCAAGGGTTCCAAGGCACGGCGGGCATCTTCCGCTTGCTGCCAAACGGGCTCAACGAGCGCGGCCTAGCGGTCGCGACAATCAGCAACAATCAGGTGGTCGTCCTTGAACAAGCCCCAAGAAGCTTCGGTCGCGCAGGTTTCTAAACCCGCGCCTAACGATACAAACATGACCGCGCCGGACGATCTGATTTGTCCGGCGTCGTCTATTTTTGACGCTGTGCAAACGCGCAGCGCCATTGACGCGGCTATCGCCACGCTCACGGGTCCGCGCGATATCCGGCGCGCGACGGTCGATATCCTGACTGCCGCCCAGAAGGTCGGGCGCGACGCAATTCAGACGGCCTTTGAAGCGGCCCCGTTTGACGCCCGCCCCGCAACCCGCGCCTATAGCTATCTGACCGATCAACTGGTCGGCGAAACTTTGCATGTCGCCACCACTTACTTGCACCCGCTGCCCAACCCGACCGAAAGCGAGCGCCTGTCGCTGATCGCCGTGGGCGGCTACGGGCGCGGCGAAATGGCGCCGCAGTCCGATGTCGATTTGCTGTTCCTGACGCCCTATAAAATCACCCCTTGGGCCGAAAGCATGATCGAATCGATGCTCTATATCCTGTGGGATCTCAAGCTGAAGGTCGGGCACGCCAGCCGCACGATCAAAGACTGCCTGCGCCTCGCCACTGACGATTACACAATCCGCACCAGCCTTGTTGAATATCGCTATCTTGCCGGTGACGCGGGTTTGGCGCGTGATCTGGGAAAAAAGCTGTGGAAGGATCTGTTCCAATCCACTGCGGCTGACTTTATCGAGGCCAAGCTGGTAGAGCGCGCCGAGAGGCACCGCAAGCAAGGCGGCCAACGCTATGTGGTTGAACCAAACGTCAAAGAAGGCAAAGGCGGGCTGCGCGACCTGCAATCGCTTTACTGGATCGGGAAATATGTGAACGGGGTCAAAGAGGCCTCCGAGCTGGTCGAACGCAAGGTGTTTACCGCCGAGGAATACCAGACCTTTCGCACCGCCGAGGATTTTCTTTGGGCGGTGCGCTGCCACTTGCACCTGCTGGCCCGCCGCCCGATGGATCAACTGACCTTTGACATGCAGGTCGAGGTCGCCGCGCGTATGGGCTATGCCGATGGGGACGGACGGCGCGCGGTCGAGCATTTTATGCAAGACTACTTTCGCCGCGCCACCCAAGTCGGCGAATTGACCCGGATATTTTTGACCGCGCAAGAGGCCGCCTTTACCAAACCAGAGCCGATGCTGACCCGCCTGTTCAAGCGGCGCAAAAAGGCCAAGCCACCTTATGCGATTTTGCAAAACCGCTTGACCGTGGATGACACAAAGGCTTTCCTGGACGACCCGATCAACCTGCTGCGCATCTTTGAAGAGGCGCTGCGCACAGGCACATTGCTACACCCCGATGCCATGCGGCTACTGTCGGCAAACCTGCATCTGATCGATGACGACATGTGCCACAGCAAAATCGCCAACAAGCTGTTCCTCGAGACGATGATCAAGCACGGTAACCCGGAACGGGGCCTGCGGCGTATGAATGAATTGGGCATTCTGGGCGCGTTCATCCCCGAATTCGCACCCATTGTGGCAATGATGCAATTCAATATGTATCACCACTACACCGTGGATGAACACACGATCCAATGCATCAGCCACCTTGCGCGCATCGAGCGCGAAGAACTGATCGAAGAACTGCCCGTCGCCTCGTCGATCTTGAAGCGCGGTGTGAACCGCAAGGTGATTTATGTGGCGCTGCTGCTGCATGATATTGGCAAAGGTCGACCCGAAGACCACTCTATCCTCGGGGCCCAAATCGCCCGTCAGGTGGCCCCGCGTCTGGGCCTGTCCAAGAAAGATTGCGACACCGTCGAATGGTTGATCCGCAATCACCTTTTGCTATCCGACGTGGCCCAGAAACGCGATATCTCGGAACCGCGCACCGTGCGTGACTTTGCCAAAGCGGTGAAATCGGTGGAACGGCTTGACCTGCTGACCGTGCTGACCGTTTGCGACATTCGCGGCGTTGGTCCGGACACATGGAACAACTGGAAGGCGGTGCTGATCCGTAACCTGTATAAAGCGACCCGCGATGCGCTGGACAACGGGCTGGAAGCCATCAACCGTGACACCCGCGAGGCAGAGGCGAAACGGGCCCTACGCGTAGCACTTTCCGATTGGCCCGCCAAAGACCTGCGCGCCGAGACAGGCCGCCACTATGGACCCTATTGGCAAGGTCTGCCCGTGGCCACTCACAAGATTTTCGCAGGCCTTTTGCGCGACGTGAACGACGATGAAATCAGCATCGATATGGTCCTTGACGAGGACCGCGATGCCACCCGCGCTTGCCTTGCCATGGTCGACCACCCGGGCCTGTTTAGCCGGATGACCGGGGCTTTGGCGCTGGTCGGGGCCAATGTGGTCGACGCGCGCACCTATACCTCAAAAGACGGCTACGCCACTGCCGCCTTCTGGCTCCAAGACGCGGACGGGCACCCCTATGAGGCCGCGCGCCTGCCACGCTTGCGCCAGATGATCAGCCGCACCCTGCGCGGTGAAGTTGTCGCAGGCGAGGCCCTGAAAGACCGCGACAAGATCAAGAAACGCGAACGGGCTTTCCGTGTGCCGACCCATATTACCTTCGACAATACAGGTTCCGAGATCTACACGATCATCGAGGTCGATACCCGCGACCGTCCCGGACTTCTGTTCGATCTCACACGAACCCTTGCACATAACCATGTCTATATCGCCAGCGCGGTCATTGCGACATATGGAGAACAGGTCGTGGATACGTTTTACGTCAAAGACATGGTGGGCCTGAAATTCCACTCTGAAGAAAAATGCAAAGCGCTTGAACGCAAATTGCGCGGCGCGATTACGACAGGCTCCGAGAGGGCGCATACATGAAACCGATCCGCCTGATGGCAGGGTTCTTCACCGTTGGCATCTGGACGCTACTTAGCCGCCTGATGGGGTTTGTGCGCGATATCATGATCGCCAGCTACTTGGGCACCGGTCCCATCGCAGAGGCATTTCTGGTCGCGTTTTCTCTACCCAACCTGTTTCGCCGGTTCTTTGCCGAAGGCGCGTTTAACATGGCCTTTGTGCCGATGTTTTCCAAGAAACTAGAGGCAGGCGACGACGCGCTGAAATTTGCGCAAGACGCCTTTGTCGGGATGACGTTTATCCTCACTATCTTTACGGTCGTGGGCATCATCTTCATGCCGCTTCTGGTCACCGCAATGGCTAGCGGCTTTCTCGGCGACACCCGCTTTGATCTGGCGGTCTACTACGGGCGGATCGCCTTCCCCTACATCTTGTTCATCTCGCTGTCCGCGCTGCTTTCAGGCGTGTTGAACGCAACCGGCAGGTTTGTGGCCGCCGCCGCCGCGCCAGTGCTTCTCAACGTCATTTTCATCGGGTTTATGATCATTGCCGCGATCGTTTGGGCATGGAGCGATAGCGCCGCACTGGGCATGGAAAAAGCGTTGCGCCTGCATTTCGGCGATTGGCTTGCCATCGCGGTGCCGGTTGGCGGCGTCGCACAATTGGGACTGGTCTGGATCGCTGCCAAGCGCGTCGGCTTTCCGTTGCGCCTTGGCCTGCCCAAAATGACCCCCGAGCTAAAACGACTGGCACTGATCGCCGCCCCTGCCGCCCTTGCCGGTGGGGTTGTGCAAATCAACCTGCTGGTTGGCCGCCAAGTTGCCAGCTATTTCGACGGGGCTGTCGCATGGCTCAACTATGCAGACCGCTTGTATCAACTGCCCTTGGGCGTTGTGGGGATCGCAATCGGGGTCGTGTTACTGCCAGACCTGTCACGGCGCTTGCGGGCGGGCGATGAGGCGGGCGGCAAAGACGCGTTCAACCGCGCCAGCGAATTAAGCCTCGCATTGACCATTCCTGCGGCCGCAGCCCTGATGGTCATCCCCCTGCCGCTGGTCTCGGTGCTGTTCGAGCGCGGCGCATTCACCGCCGACGACACCGCCAAGACCGCCCTTGCCGTCGCGATCTACGGCTTGGGCCTGCCCGCTTTCGTTTTGCAAAAAACCCTGCAACCGCTTTATTTCGCGCGCGAAGACACCAAACGCCCGTTCTATTATGCGCTGGCCGCGATGGTGTTGAACGCGGCACTGGCCATCGGATTGTCACCCGTTATCGGTTTCACAGCCGCCGCCATCGGCACGTCTTTGACGGGATGGGCCATGGTTGTGATGCTCTATATCGGCTCGCGCACGATGGGCGACGCTGCACGTTTTGACGCGCGGTTCCGGGTCCGGCTCTGGCGGATCATCGCGGCCTCGGGCGGTATGGCGCTATGCCTGCTTGCAGCCTCCGCCTTGCTCACACCCTTCTTGGGCATGGCGACGGCCCGGTATCTTGCACTGCTGGTCTTGGTCGGCACAGGCATCATCAGCTACTTCGGGATCGGACACCTGATCGGCGCATTCCGCTTGAGTGACTTCAAACGGGCGATGCGGCGCTAATCTGCGCCCGCCCACACCAGCTCAATGCGCAGTCCGCCCGGCTCTGAAAAAATCATGTGCTGGCGCGGGCCACGGCCCATTGGCTCTGGCATAAACTCGACGACAACAGCTTTTTGCGCAGCAATGGTTTCCGCCAACTGGTCCAGCACAGCCTTGCTCGACACGGTCAGCGCCACATGATGCAGACCGATGTTTGACCGCCTGTCAAACGCGACCATAGGGCTGGACATATCCGCTTGCCATAACGTCAGCCGCGCCTCGCCATCTGTAACGGTGCTGCGGGGATAGTCGGGGTCGCGGGCGATCTCTGCCCACCCAAGAACCTCGACAAAAAATGCGGTCGTCTGGTCCAGATCGCGGACCGTCAGCCCAAGGTGATTGATGCCACAAGTCTGTGCCATACCCTATCCTCCGCTGCGTTCACGCAACTTGGCCACCAAAGCAGTCCAGCCCCCCGGTGCCACGACAACCGAAATGCCAAAGCCAAATACAAAGCCCGTCAATTCTGCAATCCACGCAGGGTTATTGCCAAAAATCAGCCCGAACACCAACTGGAGCCCCAATAATACCCCGATCAATTTGAACGCCTGAACCTGGCTTTGCCCGTTCGCCCCCAAATGGGTCCAAAGAATATAGGTATAGGCCCCGATCAACCCGTACACCGCAGGGTAAATCCCCAGCAGCGGCGTATTGCCATCGACAAAAACACCAAACACCACCGCGCCAATAATCAACGAGCCGAAAAACACGATTAACACCGAGGCCGCGCGAAACACATCACCGACAAATTTGCCCAGCGCCAACAATAACGCCGCCGCAAACAACGCTTGGGTAAAACTGCCGTGCACAAACCCGTAAGTCACAAAGCGTTTGAGCAGACCAAAACTGGTATCACCGACAGCGATCACACGGTCAAGCACCACAGGCGAAAACCCATAGTCCTGCATCGCCGCTATACGCCAGCCAATGCCCTGCGCGCCGCCAATCATGCCTGCACCCGCGGCGGTCAAAGCCAACTCCACGCCCACAACAATCAGGCACAACAGAACAATCACAGGCGGGATCGGGTTTACAGCGGCTTGGGATTGCATTGCGGTCATCCTTGGGGCGGTTGAAGTTGACGGACAGCTTGTGCATGGGTAAGCCGATACGACATGAATATCCAGACCGGACTGACCATATGACACAGACCACTTTTACACCGCGCGTTTTCTCGGGCATCAAACCTTCGGGCGGCTTGCAGCTTGGCAATTACCTTGGCGCGATCAAACGCTTTGTCGGGATGCAGGGCCAGATGGAAACCATCTATTGCGTGGTGGATATGCACGCGATCACGGTTTGGCAGGACCCCGCCGAACTGGCCAATGCAACCCGCGAAGTCGCCGCAGGTTATCTTGCGGCGGGCCTTGATCCGACCCAATCGATCCTGTTCAACCAGTCCCAGGTCTCTGCCCACGCCGAGCTTGGCTGGATCTTCAACTGCGTGGCCCGCGTCGGCTGGATGAACCGGATGACCCAATTCAAGGACAAGGCCGGCGAAAACGCCGAAAAACACTCTCTGGGTCTCTACGCTTATCCTGCGCTGATGGCCGCTGATATCTTGCTGTATCACGCGACCCATGTGCCGGTGGGCGAGGACCAGAAACAACATGTCGAGCTGACCCGCGACATCGCCAAGAAATTCAACCACGACTACAAAGTCGACTTTTTCCCCGAAACGACCCCCGTCATCGACGGCCCCGCAACCCGCGTGATGAACCTGCGCGACGGCACCAAAAAGATGTCGAAATCCGGGGAAAGCGATATGGAACGCATCAATATGACCGATGATGCCGACAAAATCGCCAAGAAATTCAAGAAAGCGAAATCAGACGCCGACCCGTTGCCAGACACTGTCGCGGGCTTGGCGGGCCGCCCCGAAGCGCGCAATTTGGTCGATATCTATGCCGCCCTGAACGACGTGACCCCGGCCGATGTCATCTCCGAATACGCCGGTGCGCAATGGGGCCGTTTCAAGCCCGCACTGGCCGATCTGGCAGTGGCGAAACTCGCGCCGATCTCGGGCGAAATGGCGCGCCTGATGTCCGACCCCGCCGAAATCGACCGTATATTGGGTGATGGGGCTGTGCGGGCGCGCGACATCGCGGCACCAGTTCTGCGCAAAACCTACGATATCGTGGGGATGCTGCGCAGTTAAGCAGCATAAATGCACATCACATGTGATCTTGCGCCACTTATGTGCGCACCGCTTTGTTGCTAGATTGCGATCATAGCGACAAAGGAGATCACCATGTCTGCACCAGCAACCGCGCGCATCGGGCACGTCCACCTGAAAGTATCCGACCTTGGCAAAGCCATCACATTCTACGCCGATGTCTTGGGCTTTCACGTCACCCAGCGGTATGGCGCGCAAGCCGCCTTTCTGGCGGCGGGCGACTACCACCACCACATCGGGCTGAACACATGGGAAAGCCTTGGCGCAACCCCGCCACCCGCAGGGCACACGGGGCTGTATCACACTGCATTTCTGTTCCCTGACCGGGCGTCTTTGGGCGCGGTTATCAAGCGGGTTCTGGACGCAGGTTATGTGCTGGACGGGGCGGCAGACCACGGCGTATCCGAGGCGGTCTATCTACGTGACCCCGACCAGAACGGCGTCGAACTATACGTCGATAAACCCGACGCTCAATGGCCGCGCAAAGCCGACGGCACGCTTGAAATGTCCAATGCCCGCCTTGACGTCGCAGCCCTCGTCGCACTGGCCTGACGATCACCAGTTGCCAGCTTGCCCGCCTTCCTGCACTATCGGGCAAAACAAGGGGACGATGATGCGCAAGTTTTTGGTGGTGCTGGACGACAGTCGTGAATGCCTGAACGCGATGCGTTTTGCGGCAATGCGGGCGGCACATTCTGGTGGCGGCGTTGCCGTGCTTTCGGTTATTCCGCCAGATGAGTTCAACCACTGGATCGGTGTCGGTGCGCTGATGCGCGAAGAAGCGCGCGAGCGCATCGAAGTGCACTTTGAGGTCTTTGCCAAATGGATGCGTGACAAACAAAACGTGGACCCCGAACTTATCATCCGCGAAGGCGAACCTCTCAAAGAGATTATCGCGCAAATCAACGAAGACTCCGAGATCGGGGTGCTGGTTCTGGGCGCGGCCAGTGACAACAAAGGTCCCGGCCCGCTTGTCACCGCGCTGTCGCGTCAGGCGGGCACACTTCCCGTTCCAGTGACGATCGTTCCCGAGGATCTGTCCAAAGAACGCCTCGAAGCGATTACATAGGTCCATCCCACCCCAATGACCGGTTCAAACTCACGGCGCTTGCGCCGTTTTTTGTGCGTTTTGATGCCAGCAATCCCGCCCCGCAATCACAGCGCCGCGATTGGGCCGACATAAACACAAAAAAATCCTGATCACGCTTTCGCGCCGACCCTAAAATCGTGAACGACGGAAATTGGCGGGGCCTGCATCAACGCCTTAAATCACCACGGAAAGCGTGTGTTCATACGCAGTCGCGCAGGGCCAGTGTGCGCAAGAAAACCAAAGCGCGCCACGTCCCATCGACCTGTGATTTCAAGAGGTCTTTGCGATCACAATCAAGTCTCTTTTTCGTGATCTCCCACCCCCTTTCGGATCGCCATCAGATGTCACATCTACCAATCACCAACCGCGGCAATCGTCGCAAATACAAATAAATCAACACCTTAGAAGGGTATCACTATGTCTATTCAAAAACTCGTGCTGGCCGCTGCAACTGTTGCTGCGACAGCGTCTTTCGCATCATCTGCATCCGCTCAAAGCTATTTTGGCATTGGCACAACCATCGACAACAGCGCGATCGCCGAGCTTGGGCTGGTGCGGGCGCAGTCCGACGGCGTCGTTGCAATCTATGATAACGCCGCCGGCACCCAAGGCGTGTTGCTCGGCTCCAAAGCCGTGCGTGCCGGTGCAAACTCGGACGTACGCGTCATCCTTGGCAGCGTTCCCGCACGCGGCGTTATTGCCGTGCTGGAAGTGAACGGCCAACCGGTCATTTCCAAAGATTATAGCATTGGTCGCTAAGCAATAAGCGCACCTTTGATGCGATACAGCGGGTTGGTCTTCCTCCCAAGGCCAACCCGACTGCGTTTTAGAATCATTCCAAACCTTGACGCCACGCGCCAGCGGGCGCATATCTAGCATCTAGATAGAAAGGTTGATCCAATGTTCATCCAGACAGAATCCACGCCAAACCCTGCGACCCTCAAATTCCTGCCCGGCCAGACCGTGCTTGAAATGGGCACCGCTGACTTCCCGACGCTTGAGGCGGGACAAGCCTCGCCCTTGGCCAAGCGCATTTTTGCCACCGGCAACGTGACGGGCGTGTTCTTTGGCAATGACTTTGTGACAGTGACAAAGGCCGAAGCGGTCGACTGGGATCACATCAAACCTGCGATCCTTGGTGCGATCATGGAACACTACCAATCCGGTCAACCCGTGATCGGCGAGAACCAAGCCCCCGCCTCTGGGCACGCTGAACACACCGGCGAAGATGGCGCAATCGTCGAACAGATCAAAGAATTGCTCGACACCCGGGTCCGCCCTGCGGTGGCGCAAGACGGCGGCGACATCACATTCCACGGCTTTGACCGCGGCGTTGTCTACCTGCATATGCAAGGCGCCTGCGCGGGCTGCCCGTCCTCGACACTGACCCTGAAAATGGGCATCGAGAACCTGCTGCGGCACTACATTCCCGAAGTGGTCGAAGTGCGCCCTGTCGCGGCCTAAGCCATGGCTAAGATCGAAGTCGAAAACGTCAACGCCCCTGACCACAAAGTAAACCTGAACGCTGAAAAATACGGCGCGATGTTTGATGCGATGATGGCGGTGATGTCTGCCGAGCCAATGACCTATGCCGCGATCAAGGAAGGTGTCTTGCCGATCCTGAGCCAAGCGCATTTCCCAGAAGGAAAAACGTCGGGTTGGTGGATCAAATCCGTGCAGCTCGACCAAGAGGCCAAAGGCACGATCATTCGGCATAAAACCAAACCGCTGACGTGGTCCAAGGCGTGACCCACCCCGTAATACTTGGCTTCGATACGTCGGGCCACCACTGTGCAGCGGCACTGCGGTGGGGCGACGATCAGGTTGCGCACGTCACCGAGGATATGGCAAAGGGCCAAGCCGAGCGGCTCATGCCCCTGTTGCAAGCGTTGCTTGATCAAGAAGGCTATTCATGGGCCGACCTAGACGCGGTTGCTGTGGGGGTCGGTCCAGGCAACTTCACGGGAATCCGCATCGGCGTCTCTGCTGCGCGCGGCCTGGCACTTGGCCTCGGTATTCCCGCGATTGGCGTGTCCAGTTTCGAGCTGATGCGCGGCACAAATTCGACACGGGACCAACGCCCACAATTGGTCAGCTTACCAGCGCCCCGAGATACCAATTACGTGCAATTATTCAACCACGGACAGGCAGCAGCCGCACCCGATCATGTGACCGTCTCATCGCAAGGGCTTGCCAATTACCGGCTTGCTGACGTCACCGAGATCATTGGTAACAATGCGCTCGACTTATGGGCGATGCTATCCAACACATCACACGGCGATCAACCCGCATGTTACGACCGCAGCTTGAAACACTTGCCGCAAACGCTGGTGAGCATAGCCACGGACAAGTTCGCGCAAGGTGTCACGAGCCCGCCCGCCCCGCTTTACGTGCGCGCCGCCGACGCGGCCCCACCACGTGATCCGGCACCCGTGATCCTGCCATGACCGCCGCCGCCCTTGCACAAACACATGCGGCGGCATTTACGGATACGCGGGCCTGGTCAGAAGACGAATTCACCAGCCTTCTGAACCAGACGGGTATGATTCTGTGCGGTGACGCAAAGTCATTTGTGCTCGGGCGGGTGATCGGCGACGAGGCAGAGGTGCTCACCCTCGCCACCCACCCCGATCTGACACGACAAGGGCGGGCACAGACGCAGCTCGATGCCTTTTTAAGCGCCGCGCACCTACGTGGGGCACTTTGGGTATTCCTCGAAGTGGCAGAAGACAATATCGCCGCCAAGTCACTGTATTTCAAAAATAAATTCCAAACATCTGGACATCGACCAGCCTACTACCAACGCGGCGACGGCGCCAAGGTGGGCGCCGATGTGCTGCGCCGCGCGCTTTGAGTGCTCATTACATCGGATAACCAACCGACAAGTTGACCAACCAGTCAAAATTAATACCCCTATCCAGAAAACTGGTTGACCCGCGCCGCCCATCAGGGCCTTATCTGTCAATGAACCGACAAAGATCGGCTCGGCTTTCGGGGGGAAGGCAAGGTGCAGTCCCCTCAATAACCAAAGACCTGGGAGACTAACCTTATGACCCTTATGCATAAAATGCTCGGCGCGACGGCTGTATTGGCACTGTCGGCTGGCGCGGCACTCGCGCAACCTGCAATCATTTTCGACCTTGGCGGCAAGTTCGACAAATCCTTTAACGAATCTGCCTTCACCGGCGCACAGCGTTGGGCAGATGAAACCGGCGGCTCCTTCGATGAGGTCGAGCTTCAGTCAGACGCACAGCGTGAACAGGCGCTGCGCCGCTTTGCCGAGAACGGCAACAACCCGATCGTCATGGCCGGCTTTGCCTTCGCAACAGCGCTTGAAGAAGTGGCTGGCGACTATCCGGACACAAAATTCCAGATCATCGACATGGTCGTTGATGCGCCAAACGTGCGCTCCGTTGTTTTCGCTGAAGAGCAGGGATCCTACCTTGTTGGCCTACTCGCGGCAATGGCATCCGAAACCGGCACTGTTGGCTTCATCGGCGGCATGGATATTCCGCTGATCCGTAACTTTGCATGTGGCTACGCACAAGGTGCACAGGCGGCAAACCCCGACATCACAGTGCTGTCCAACATGACGGGCACAACACCTGCCGCATGGAACGATCCGGTTAAAGGCTCCGAGCTGACACTGGCGCAGAAATCCCAAGGCGCTGACGTGGTTTACGCAGCCGCCGGCGGCACAGGCGTAGGCGTTTTGCAAACAGCTGCCGACAACGACATGCTGTCCATCGGCGTCGACAGCAATCAGAACTACCTGCACCCTGGAAAAGTTCTGACCTCCATGATGAAGCGCGTCGATAACGCGGTTTATGATGCCTTCATGGCTGGTGATGCTCTCGAATCTGGTTTCAACGTTATGGGCCTCAACAACCGTGGCGTTGGCTTCGCTCTTGACGAAAACAATGCGTCTTTGCTGACAGACGCCATGCGCGCCGCGGTATTTGAAGCCGCTTACGACATTTCGTCAGGTGCGATTTCCGTCCAGAACTACAACACAGACGAATCTTGTGCAGCGCTTGACTTCTAAGTCACCCTGACAAGGCCAAACATGGGGCCGCGCCGATCATCGGTGCGGCCCCATCGCATTCCCCCCGACAGCGGTGACCCCATGACCCAAAGCCCAGCCATCGAACTCAAAGGCATCTCAAAAGCCTTCGGCCCCGTGCAAGCCAACAAGGACATCTCGATCCGCGTGATGCCCGGCACGATCCACGGGATCATCGGCGAAAACGGGGCGGGCAAATCCACGCTCATGTCGATCCTGTATGGCTTTTACAAAGCCGACAAAGGCGAGATTTTCATCGCGGGCAAACTGACCCAGATCCCCGACAGCCAAGCAGCCATCGCAGCAGGCATCGGCATGGTGTTCCAGCACTTCAAACTGGTCGAAAATTTCACAGTGCTGGAAAACGTGGTGCTGGGCGCCGAAGATAGCGGGCTGCTCGGGCCCTCTCTCGCGCGTGCGCGCCGTGAACTCAAATCACTGGCAGACGAATACGAATTGAACGTCGATCCGGACGCGGTGATCGAAGACATCGGCGTGGGGATGCAGCAGCGCGTTGAAATCCTCAAGGCGCTCTACCGGCGCGCCGATATTTTGATCCTTGACGAGCCGACAGGCGTGCTGACCCCCGCCGAGGCCGATCAGCTTTTCCGCATTCTCGAGCGGCTCAAGGCCGAGGGCAAAACTATCATCCTGATCACCCACAAACTGCGCGAAATCATGGATGCCACCGATACGGTCAGCGTGATGCGGCGCGGCGAAATGACCGCCACGGTCAAAACCTCCGAGACAAGCCCCGCGCATCTGGCCGAATTGATGGTCGGACGCAAAGTGCTGCTGCGTGTCGAAAAGACGCCGGCCCAAACCGGCGATACCATTTTGGACATCAAAGACCTCAACGTCACTGACGAGAAAGGCGTGCACCGGCTCAAAGGCATCAACCTGACCGTGAAAGCCGGCGAAATTCTCGGTATCGCAGGGGTCGCAGGCAACGGGCAATCCGAACTTCTCGAGGTGCTGGGCGGCTACGAGAAAGCCACCGGAACAATCACCATCAACGGCGAACCGCTTGACCTGACAGGTGCGCATTCCGACGGGCGCTCGCGGCGCGCACGCGGCATCGCCCATGTGCCAGAGGACCGGCAGCGCGAAGGGTTGATCATGGATTATGCCGCTTGGGAAAACGTGGCGTTTGGCTACCACCACGACCCGAAATACCAGCGCGGCATGTTCATGGATAACGCCGCGATCAAGGCCGACACCCTCGCAAAAATGGAGCGCTTTGACGTGCGTCCCCCCGACCCGAAACTTGCTGCAAAAAGCTTCTCGGGTGGCAACCAGCAGAAAATCGTTCTGGCGCGCGAAATGGAACGCAACCCCGACCTGTTGCTGATCGGGCAACCCACGCGCGGCGTCGACATCGGGGCGATCGAATTCATCCACAAGCAAATCGTGGCCCTGCGCGATCAAGGCAAAGCGATCTTGCTGGTCTCGGTCGAGCTTGAAGAAATCCTGTCGCTGTCGGACCGTATCGCCGTCATGTTCGACGGTAAAATGATGGGCGAACGTCTGCCTGCCGACACCGACGAAAAAGAGCTTGGCCTGATGATGGCCGGCATGACCAAAGGGGAAGCTGCGTAATGGATGCCATGCCAAAATGGGCCGATGTGGTCCTGATCCCGCTGATCTCTCTGATCCTCGCGGCCATCCTCTCGGCGCTTGTCATCCTCGCCATTGGTGAAAGCCCGACAGAGGCGCTCTTGCTCATGATCGACGGCGCACTTGGGTCAACCTATGGCTGGGGCTACACGCTGTATTACGCCACCAACTTCATCTTCACGGGGCTTGCGGTCTCGGTGGCGTTCCATGCGCGCATGTTCAATATCGGCGGCGAAGGACAGGCCATGCTCGGCGGCCTTGGCGTCGCCCTTGTCGCGATCTACATCCCTTGGCCGCATTGGTCGCTTGCCTTGCTGGGCGGCACCGTCGCCGCCGCTTTGTTCGGGGCGGCATGGGCTGCAATTCCTGCCTATTTGCAAGCCAAACGCGGCAGCCACATCGTGATTACCACGATCATGTTCAACTTCATCGCCGCGGCCCTGCTCAACTACCTTCTTATCGGCGCGCTGAAACCAAAAGGATCGATGGAACCCGCAACCGGCAAATTCCCCGAGGCCACAAACCTGCCCAACATGAGCGATGTCTTGGGCACATTCGGCATCGAGTTTTCCAAAGCTGCGCCCGCAAACATCTCGTTTTTCGTGGCCATCGCCGCCTGTGTCGCGGTCTGGGCGCTGATCTGGCACACCAAATTGGGCTATGAAATCCGCGCTTACGGACACTCGGAATCCGCCGCCAAATACGCCGGCATCAGCCCGACAAAAATCATCATGGTCTCGATGCTGATCTCGGGCGGGCTTGCGGGCATGATGGCGATTAACAACGTGCAAGGCGAAGCCGAACGGCTGGTTCTGAACGCAGTCGAAGGCGCGGGCTTCATCGGTATCGCCGTGGCGCTGATGGGGCGCAGCCACCCGTTCGGGGTTTTCCTCGCCGCAATTCTGTTCGGTTTCCTCTACCAAGGGGGCGCAGAACTGGCGCTGTGGACCAAAATCCCCCGCGAAATGATCGTCGTTATCCAAGCCTTGGTCATCCTGTTCACAGGTGCTCTCGATGACATGGTGCGGATGCCGCTGGAACGGGCGTTCCTCGCCGCCAAGCGCCGCAAAAGGGAGGCCGTGTAATGGATCTTCTGACACTCCTGCAAGTGCTCGACAGCACCGTGCGTCTGGCCACACCCTTGCTTCTGGCTTGCCTCGCGGGGCTATTTTCCGAACGCGCCGGTATCTTTGACATCGGACTAGAGGGCAAAATGCTCGCCGCCGCATTCCTCTCAGCCGCCGTGGCCTATACCACAGGCTCCGCTTGGCTGGGCCTTCTGGCAGGGATCGGGGCCTCGCTGGCTCTCTCGGCAATCCACGGTCTGGCCTCGATCACATTCCGCGGCAACCAACTTATCTCTGGCGTGGCGATCAACTTTCTCGCCGCTGGCCTCACCGTCGTTGTCGCTCAAAGCTGGTTTGGCCAAGGCGGGCGCACACCGCAACTGGCAGGCTCCGCGCGTTTTGAACCGATCACCCTGCCCTTCGCAGAAGCCCTGCGCGACGTCCCCGTGCTGGGGCCAATCTACTACGAGCTGATCTCGGGGCAAACCGTGCTGGTCTATATCGCGCTTTTGATGGTGCCACTGACTTGGTGGGTGCTTTATGCGACCCGCTTTGGTCTGCGACTGCGGGCGGTTGGTGAAAATCCGGCAGCGGTCGACACTGCGGGCGTCTCGGTTGTCGGGATGCGCTATGCGGCCGTGATCATCTGTGGCGTGCTCTGCGGGATCGCGGGGGCTTATCTTGCCACCGCATTGCAAGCAGGGTTTGTCAAAGACATGAGCGCGGGACGCGGCTACATCGCCCTCGCTGCCTTGATCTTCGCCAAATGGCGGCCTTGGTATGCGCTCTACGCCACGCTTCTGTTTGGCTTCCTGCAAGCATTGGCCCTGCGTCCCGATCTGATCACAGGTGTTGTCGGCTTCAAGGTCAACGCGCAACTGCTCGATGTGCTGCCCTACATCCTGACAGTGATCATTCTGGCCGGGTTTGTCGGCAAGGCGATCCCGCCACGTGCCGGCGGCGAGCCCTACGTCAAGGAACGCTAAGTCCAAAACGACATTGCCAATATATCCAATCTGACCGGAATTGCCCCTAGGGCATAATTTCCGGCCAGAGGGGTTTGACATAGGCGGGCGAAAGGGTTTTGTTACCACTAGCGGCCACACCCTCCTGCCGGGACAACACATGCAAATTTATCTCCCTATCGCCGAAGTTTCGGTGAACGCCTTTCTGTTACTCGGACTTGGCGGCATTGTGGGGATTTTATCAGGCATGTTCGGCGTGGGAGGCGGGTTTTTAATGACCCCCCTGCTGTTCTTTATCGGCATTCCGCCGGCCGTCGCCGTCGCCACAGAAGCAAACCAGATCGTTGCCTCCTCGTTCTCGGGCGTCTTGGCGCATTTAAAGCGGAAAACCGTCGATTTACGCATGGGCTGTGTCTTGCTGGTCGGCGGCCTTTTCGGCGCGGCACTCGGGGTCGTGGTGTTCAACTATCTGCGATCTCTGGGACAAGTCGATCTGCTGGTCAAACTTAGCTATGTGGTTTTCCTCGGGATCATTGGCGCGCTGATGTTCGTCGAAAGCCTGAACGCGATCCGTAAATCGCGCAAGCCGGGGGCAAAAATCACCCGGCGCAAACATAACTGGATTCACAACCTGCCCTTCAAAATGAAGTTCCGCGTCTCGGGGCTTTATATCTCTGTCATCCCTCCCCTGATCGTCGGACTATTGGTGGGTATTTTGGCCGCAATCATGGGCGTGGGCGGCGGTTTCATCATGGTGCCCGCAATGATCTACCTGCTTGGGATGCCGACAAAGGTTGTGGTCGGCACCTCGCTGTTCCAGATCATCTTTGTGACAGCCTTCACAACCATGCTTCACGCCACAACCAACTACACCGTTGACATCGTCCTAGCGGTCCTGCTGCTTGTAGGCGGCGTGATCGGCGCGCAGATCGGCACGCGGATCGGCGTGAAAATGAAGGCCGAGCAATTGCGCATCCTGCTGGCGATTATGGTTCTTGCTGTCTGTTTCAAGCTGGCATTTGATCTGCTGGTCGAACCCGCAGAACTTTACTCAATTGGCTTGGGGGAATGATGATGTTGCGGCTCCTCTCGCTCCTCGCATTGCTGGCAACTCCCGCCTTGGCACAGCAAGAAGAAATCGTTTTGGGGCTTAGCCAGAACGCCGTCTCGATCACCGCCACCTTTGAAGGCTCCGACATACTGGTTTTCGGGGCGATCAGACGCGAAAGCCCGCAGCCCTTGGGTGATCTGGGCGTGATCGTCACCGTGGCGGGCCCCGACGTGCCAACAACCGTTTTCCGCAAAGAACGGCGCTTTGGTATCTGGGTCAATGTCGATGACGTTGTCATCCAATCCGCACCGTCATTTTACGCAGTCGCCACCAGCGCGCCTCTGACAAAAATCCTGCGCGCCTCCGAGGACCTGACCAACAGGATCAGCATCCCGCTTGCCGTGCATCAGATCGGCACCAATGTGCTCGATAGCCGCAGCTTTGCGCGGGCTCTTATGCGTATCCGCGAGGAAAACAGGCTCTATCAAACCCTTGAGGGTACCGTAGACGTCGCGCGTGACACGCTGTTTAACACCAGTATCGCAATGCCCGCCAACCTGACAGAAGGGTCCTATGTCGCGCGCATTTTTCTCACCAGAGACGGAAATGTCGTGGATACTTACACAACCACGATCCCAGTTCGCAAAGTTGGACTGGAACGCTGGCTCTACAATCTCTCGCGTGAAAACGCGGTGCTCTACGGGCTGATGTCACTGGCCATCGCAATCGCGGCAGGCTGGCTCGCCTCGGCGGCGTTTGGATTGTTGCGGCGCTAATCCACCTCGGGGGCGGTCAATTCCAAAGCCACCGCAGGCGTGTGTAAATCATCGACCGTCAATGTGCCCGTCGGGCGGGCCAAACGGTTGCGCACGACCCAGCGCAACTGCGTCTCGGCGCGGGTAATGGCCACATAGGCCAGACGTTTCCACAGCGGCTGACCCGCCTCGACGCGGCCCATACGGGCGGCAATTTCGATGTCAGGCGCAAACACCTGCACCGTGTCCCACTGGCTGCCCTGCGCTTTATGGATCGTCACCGCAGCACCGTGCAAAAACGTCGCCCCCATGCGCGCGGCAAAGGGAATAAACGGCTCGGCATCGCCCTCTTGTTCAATCTTCACAATCGACGCGGCACTGACCTGCGGGTCCTCGGCACCCATCACATGCAATCGGCTAAATCCGGGTTTGCGGCCCGGTCCCAGATAGACAACCTGCGCGCCCTTGATCAGACCTCTGGCCTCCAGATCAAGACGCTTCTTGCGGTGCTTCACCGGCAACTCGATACCGTCACAAATCAATGGCTCTCCCGCCAACAACTCGTCAACAGGCGCATCAAAGGCCGCGCGAAACGCATGGATCAACCGGATGCGCGTGGCATTGCGCCAAACCAGAACCGGACTGCGCGCCATCAAATCCGCTTCAACCCTCTGGGCCATCACAACCCGCTCGTCTCGCGCGGCCGCCTCTGCGACCATCTTTTCAAACGCATAAAAATCAACCATCGGATCAGCCAGCGCATGGGCCAGATCCAAAATCGGATTGTCTGCATCCTGACGGTGCACGCGCGACAAGGCCTTCACCTTCTGCGGCGGCATGGTCTCGAACACCATGCCACCGGATGTCTGCACGGGGGGTAGTTGCGCCGGATCACCAAACAAAACTAGGGTGGGGAAAATCTCTTGCAGGTCTTCAAACTGCTTGGCATCCAACATCGAACTTTCATCGACAAACCCGATGTCCAAGCCCTCTTCGCGGCGCTTCCAGCCAGTGATAAAATCCGACCCCCGCAACCCCGCCGCAGCCAAGGCCGCCGGCACCGACTTATGGGTCTGATAACTGGAAAACGCGCGGTCCAGCGCGATATCTGTCAGCCCTTCGATCTCGGGGCGCTCGCCTTGCCCCGCCAACCATTCGGCCACTTTTTCATACTCGGGGTCATAGACAGGCGTGTAGAGAATTCGGTGAATCGTGGTCGCGGGCACGCCGTGGTTTCGCAACACAGATGCGGCCTTATTGGTCGGGGCCAAAATCGCCAAAGTCCTACGATCCTTGCGCTTTTTCCCCTCCCAATCACCAGACACCACATCAACGCCAGCCTCTTGCAACGCCTCATACAAGCGCGCGAGCAGCATCGTCTTGCCCGACCCGGCCTTGCCAATCACCGCCATCACCGATGACGCATCCGACGGCGGTCCCATCAGCAAACTGTCCTCCAGATCCACACCGGACTGGCGCAGCATCGCGGCCACTGTGTCCCATGCCTCGGCTTGGTCGTCGGAAAAAATAATCGGTGGCTTGCTCATGGCGCGACACTACCCGCCCGCGCCTGCCACTGCCAGCCATTAAGCGGCCATTGCGCGCCTTATCGGGACCCCGAAAGAGCGGGCAAACCAATGCTCCGACAGGTCGCTCGACACGCCTGCGCGGCGCAACACTTTCACACGGTCCTCGGGGCGAAACGCCCACAGCCCGACGCTAATTTTGTCGCGCCCCTCGCCCATGCCCCCCAAGACCTCTGGCGCGGCCCCGATCATGTTATAAATCCGCACCATCCGCGTATCAAAAACCCCCAGCAGACGGGTTAATTCAAAGGCGCGCATCACCTCTCCGCCCGCCAACATCAACGCCCCCGCCACATGGGCACCCGCGCCCTGTGCGATACAAAACCGCGTGCACTCCCAAATCAGATCACTGCGAATATCGGCACCCTGCAACAGGTCTGAAAAATGATCCTGCACCATCGTGCGCCCCGAGGTGGGCAAAAACCGCATCGACCCGCCGTGGCTGCCATCAGGTTGCTGCCAGATCACATAGAGCGGGTTCATCGCATCATACTCATCACGCTCAAAACCGTCGCCATCCACCGTCACATCCCACTTCATCCGGTCGCGAAACTGGCTTGCGCGGTCGCGGTGCATCGTATCACGAAGACGCGGATAATGGTGCAAGTCCTTACCATAAATATACCGAAGCATGTCGACATTCCTTTACTGCTGATCCAGCAAGGAACGTCGTCTCAAAATGCTAATGTCCGCTCAGCGTGCGGCGCTGTGGCTTAAACTTGCGTTAACGCGCCGCCGTCGGAGATATCTGACGGCCCGGCCAATTCCCCGGTGCCGCACGCGCCGCTCCCCCGATCAAAATGAAACCTTCCGACAATGCGCGCGCCACCGCGTGGGTCGTGTTCAACGCCCCCAGCTTGAACCTTGCGCTCTCGATATAGGCGCGCAGCGTATGCTCGGAAATCGATAACATCTCGGACACCTGACCACGGCTATAACCCATCGCCAAAAAGGTTAACGCATCGGTCTCCCGTGGCGATAAGGCGCGCACCAGCTCCGGTGCTCGGCCCCGCTCCAACTCAAGCGCCTTTTGGTTCAGAAAATGCGCAATCAGGATCAAATCACGCTGCCTTGCGGCCGTAAACGCGGCCCAAGTGTCATCATCCGCCGTATGCGACATCGTAAACAGGGCGAATTGCCCGTTGGGGCCACGGATCGGGATCGAAAACCCCTGATTGCCCACGCCATGCGCAATCGCGTCTTTTTGAAACGCCCTTGCGGCGCGCGACGTCCAATCCAACCGCTTCCAATCAACCGGATGAAAGCGCTGGAAACACCCCAAAACCACTGGATCGATGCGCAGATACTCACTGTCTATATAATGCTGCACCCACGCCGGATCATAGGTGCCATAGCCGTATTGTTCGCCATCCGCGCTAACCCAATGATAAACGATATGATCAACGCCAATGCTATCGCGCAATCCGACGATCAGGTCTTGAATTTGATCAAGAGCCTCTGCTTGCTCCAGCCTGTGCAAAAATTGATCCAGTTTCAGCGCTCTCACCCCGCACCGTCACCGGTGCCCTTTCGGACCACTGCGCAAGCTCCGCTTCAGCAACCAAACTCGTCTCGTCAAGTTGAACGGCCAATAGCGGAAGGTCGTTCTTTTGAGCAAAGTTTTTCAGGTCTGCGAGTACGCCGATGATCCAGTCATTTCCCATGATTAACCTCCTAGGATATCGTTAACGAAGTGTTAACAACCTATGGTAGCATCTTAACTTTCAATGAAATACCCACTCCTTTACCCCCCCCATTTATAGCGGGATGCCAAGTCAGAAGATATTGATCTTAAACAGGGCAAGCCAAAAAGCAAAACGCCGGCCTGATTTGGCCGACGCTCCCCTTCACCCGCCTCTGGGGCCATTTACACCCGCGATTCGACCACCGCATCTTCGAGCGTGCGCAACCCGGTTTTCGGGCTTTGCACCAGTACCGCCATATTGCCGGGCTTATGCTCGTTACGGCGCATTTTGGTATGCGCATCGGGGATTTCAGCCCAGCCAAACACCTCCGACATACACGGATCCAAACGGCGCTCAATCATCAATTTATTGGCCGAGGCCGCCTGCTTGAGGTTGGCAAAATGACTGCCCTGCAACCGCTTTTGATGCATCCACATATAGCGCACATCAAACGTCAGGTTATAGCCCGTCGTGCCCGCACAAATCACAACCATACCACCGCGCTTGCATACGAACGTCGACACAGGGAACGTCGCCTCGCCGGGATGCTCGAACACCATATCGACGTTGTTGCCCTTGCCAGTGATCTCCCAGATCGCCTTGCCAAACTTGCGGGTCTCGGTGAACCATTCCTTATACTCGGGCGTATTCACCGTGGGCATCTGGCCCCAGCAGTTGAAATCCTTGCGGTTGATTACCCCCTTGGCCCCCAACGACATCACAAACTCGCGCTTGTCCTCCTCGGAAATCACCCCGATCGCATTGGCACCTGCGGTATTGATCAACTGGATCGCATATGACCCCAATCCACCAGAGGCCCCCCAGACCAACACATTTTGCCCCGGTTTCAATTCATGCGGATGGTGGCCAAACAACATCCGGTACGCCGTGGCCAGCGTTAGCGTATAACAGGCACTCTCTTCCCATGTCAGGTGACGGGGGCGTGGCATCAACTGCTGGGACTGCACACAGGTAAACTGCGCAAACGACCCGTCAGGCGTCTCATAACCCCAAATCCGTTGGCTCTCGGAAAACATCGGGTCACCGCCGTTGCACTCCTCATCATCGCCATCATCCTGATTGCAATGGATAACCACCTCGTCGCCAACCTTCCAGCGCTTGACCTTGTCACCCACCGCCCAGACGATCCCCGACGCATCAGAGCCCGCAATATGATACTCCGCCTTATGCACATCAAACGGACTGATCGGAATACCAAGCCCCGCCCAGACGCCGTTGTAATTCACACCCGCCGCCATCACCATCACCAGCACTTCGTGGCTGTCCGGCTTGGGGCACGCCACCACTTCCACCTCGAACGCCTTTTCGGGCTCGCCGTGGCGTTCGCGACGGATGGTCCACGCATACATCTGATCGGGCACATGACCCAAGGGCGGCATTTCACCCACTTTATACAGCGGCTTTTCAGGGGCATCATAAGGTGCAGCAGTCGGTTGAATGTCCAAAGCCATTTGCGTCTCCATCAGGCGAAAAATCTCGTTTATGCCGCAATGCAGAATCGCGGCGTTAATCTATGAATAGCGGCTGGGCAGGAAACTATGCAACCCCAACGAGGTCAATTTTGTAATTTAATTACTCTGCAACCGCAGAAATTTGCGCTGCGGGTGCATCAAAATGATGCGCAATTGATCCGGCATAGTAAGCCAACAGATCCTCTTCGCCCGCATTGACCGATATCAGGCCCGCAGATTCGGACAACACGCCGCGCGCCAACAAATCAGCGACCGCTTCTTTCACCACGGTTTCCGCGCCCCGCCTCGGGGCCGGAATCCCGCGCGCGACTAACGCCTCTTTCAATTGGGCCACGCGCGCAATCAGCGCCTCGCGGCTGATCGGCCCCTCCAATAACACCACACGGCTGACCAATGGCACCGACAAAACCGGGATCACATCGCGGATCCGCGACATCAATTCGCGCGCCACCTCATCGGTGAAATCGCCCCGCCTGCCATCCAGAAATGCAGCCAAATTCAACGGCGTCCCAAAGCTGACAGCTGCCGTGCCAAACTTGTGAAACCGCCCCGTCACCCGCGCCCACATATGCCTGATCGTCACCGAGGCGACCTGCGAAAACGGAGGACGAAAACGGCGCACACCTGTCTTATTGGCCTTGATCAAAAACCGGTCTTCCAACACGCGGTCATAATTCAACGCAACAGGCACAAAAATCACGTCGCGACCGTCGGGGCTGAAATCCGAAACGATATAATTCAATAGGCCCAACTTCGGCTCTGCCGTGGCCCCGGTCACGCTCAAACGGCCCTCGGGAAACACCGCTTGGCTCACCCCTCCCGCCGTTGCCATCTGCACATAACGCGCCAAAACCCTGCGGTATAAGGCGCCGCGTGACCTGCGGCGAATGAAATACGCCCCCATCATGCGGATCACACCCGACAACGGCCAGACCCGCGCCCACTCACCCACCGCATACGACAGTGCCCCCGCGCGCGCCGCCAAATAGGTCACCAACACATAATCCATGTTGCTGCGATGGTTCATCACAAAGATCACGGTCGCATTCGGGTCCAGCTTCGACAGCCCCTCGCGGTCAAACGCGCCCAGACGAATACGGTATAGCGAGGTCGACAACCACTCCGCCAATCGAGTGCCGACGCCGAAATAAGCGGTCGCCGAAAACGATGGCACAATCTCTCTTGCATAAGACCGCGCCTTCTCGAACGCCACGTTCTCGGGCACGTTTTCCTCGGCGGCATAATCCACAATCGCTTGCGTTATATCGGGGTCATAAATCAGCCGCTGGATCATGTCATACCGGCGCGCCAATTTGAACGGCTCGATCGGGCGCTGCAACCGCGTGTTCAATTTCGCAATTACCCTTTCTGCGCGTTTGCGGAAAAACCAGCGCACTGACGGGAACAGAAAATGCGACGCAAAGGTCACAACTGCAAACAGCAAAATTAGCACGAAGGCCCATAGTGGCAGGGAAACAGATTGCGTCATTGCGCGACCCTGACAGGGATGCGCGCAGAGGTAAATCCCGTCATGCCGCAACGCGGCGAATTGACAGCGCCATAAAATATCCGATACTACCCCTCAAAGCGTAATTATGTTTCGTCAACGCACCCAAGGAGTCGCCCCATGTCGCACCCGCAGAAAGACCGCCCTTGGCTGTTTCGCACCTACGCGGGCCACTCCACGGCCTCCGCCTCCAACGCACTATACCGGGGCAACCTTGCCAAGGGGCAAACCGGCCTTTCCGTCGCCTTTGATCTGCCAACCCAAACCGGCTACGACAGTGATCACATCCTCGCGCGCGGCGAAGTTGGCAAAGTCGGCGTGCCCGTCAGCCACTTGGGCGACATGCGCGCGCTGTTCAAAGACATCCCTTTGGACCAAATGAACACCTCGATGACGATCAACGCCACCGCTCCTTGGCTGTTGTCGCTCTACATCACCGTGGCCGAAGAACAGGGCGTGGATACCACCACCCTGCAAGGCACCGTGCAAAACGACATCATCAAAGAATACCTATCGCGCGGCACCTATATCTGCCCGCCCGCACCATCCTTGCGCATGATCACCGACGTCGCCGCCTATACCCGCCAACATCTGCCCAAATGGAACCCGATGAACGTGTGCAGCTACCACCTGCAAGAGGCCGGTGCGACACCCGAAGAAGAACTCGCCTTTGCGCTGGCCACCGCCACCGCTGTGCTTGACGACCTGCGCGGCAAAGTCCCGCCCGAAAACTTCCCCGAGATGGTCGGACGCATTTCCTTTTTCGTCAACGCTGGCATTCGCTTCGTGACGGAGCTGTGCAAAATGCGCGCCTTTGTCGAACTTTGGGACGAAATCTGCGCCACGCGTTATGGCGTGACAGACGCCAAATACCGGCGCTTCCGCTACGGCGTGCAGGTCAACTCGCTGGGCCTGACCGAACAACAGCCCGAAAACAACGTCTACCGCATCTTGCTCGAAACCCTCGCCGTCACCCTGTCCAAAAATGCCCGCGCCCGCGCCGTGCAACTGCCCGCTTGGAACGAGGCTCTCGGCCTGCCCCGCCCATGGGACCAACAATGGTCGCTGCGGATGCAACAAATCCTCGCCTATGAAACTGATCTCTTAGAATTCGACGACCTGTTCGACGGCAACCCCGCGATCGACCGCAAGGTGAACGCGCTCAAGGAAGGCGCGCGTGCGGAACTTGCGCAAATCGACGGCATGGGCGGCGCTGTCAAAGCCATCGCTTACATGAAAGGCCGGCTTGTGGAGTCAAACGCCGCCCGCATCGCAGGGATCGAGGCTGGCACAACCACCGTGGTCGGCGTGAACAAATGGCAAGCGGGTGAGCCATCCCCGCTGACCGCAGGCGACGACGCCATCATGGTCGCAGACCCCGCAGCCGAAGCCGACCAGCTTGCCCGCCTCGCCGCATGGAAATCCAACCGTGACACCGCCGCCGTGCAAATCGCCCTTACTGCCCTGCGCGAGGCGGCCAATGACGGCAGCAACATCATGCCGCCCTCCATCGCTTGCGCCCGCGCAGGGGTCACCACCGGCGAATGGGCCGACGTGATCCGAAGCGTCTTTGGCCAATACCGTGCCCCCACAGGCGTCAGTAAAAACCCCTCAAATCGCACCGAAGGGCTGGACGAGTTGCGCGACCGCGTTGATCTGGTCAGCCACGCGCTTGGCCGCCGCCTGAAATTCCTCGTCGGCAAACCCGGCCTCGACGGGCACTCCAACGGCGCCGAACAAATCGCCACCCGTGCACGCGACTGCGGCATGGATATCGCCTATGAAGGTATCCGCCTGACCCCCGATGAAATCGTCGCCGCCGCGGCCTCCGACGACGCGCATGTCATTGGCCTCTCGATCCTGTCAGGTTCGCATATCCCCCTGATCGGCGAGGTCATCACAAAACTCAACGCCGCAGGACTTGGCCACATCCCCGTCATCGCAGGCGGCATCATTCCCGAAGACGACGCAGCACACCTGCGCGACATGGGGGTCGCCGCAGTCTACACTCCCAAAGACTTCGAGCTGAACAAAATCATGGATGACATCATCACTCTGGTCGATCCGCGTAAACTGGCCGCCGAATAAACATCCCCATAGCTGACCGCAACAGCCGGATCAAACGCAGGATCGGCTTGCAAACACCCCACGCCACATAGTTGTGACGCCATGACACATCGTCTCATCTAGTTCTGCAATACCTCGATCAACGCCTCAAAAGTATAACTCTGCGCCACATCTCCCTTCGCACCTTTGCGAAACCGGTCGGCCACAGGCAAACAGGCCACGCCACAAACCTGACGGGCCACCATCACTTGGGAATCAATAAACCACAGCCGCCCACCAGGCGTCGACACATAGCCATTCATGTAAAACCGCCTGTCGCCCTCCATATCAATATCGCTCGGGATCTCGTTGAAATAGCCGCGGTCAAAATCGCCATGGGTATGATATGATGCGGTGATCGCCAAATTGCGCGGGAACGGGGCAGCACAGCTATCTTTTGTGCCCATAACCGGCGGGCTCGCAATCATCACCCCTTGGGCGTCATAACCGATATAGCCGCAATATTCGCGCTTCTTCTCGAATGATACCGGCTGCAAACGGGTCAAAACCTCTCTTGCAATGCGCAACTCTCCGGCGTCCTGTGCCGCAACAGCGACCGGACCGGCAAGCACCGCCACCAAAACCACAATACGCAATTGCCTCTCCAAATCCGCTCAACTCCCCGCTAGACTAGCGCGCAACAACAAAGGAAGCCAACCATGACCATTCACATCGGCGCCAAATCCGGCGACATCGCCCCCACCGTCCTGATGCCGGGCGACCCCTACCGCGCCAAATGGGCGGCAGAAACCTATCTCGACACCCCGCGCCTTGTGAACGATGTGCGCGGCATGTTGGGCTACACCGGCACTTGGCATGGCAACCCGGTGACTATTCAGGGGTCGGGCATGGGCATGGCCTCTATCTCGATCTACGCCAACGAATTGATCAAAGATTACAACGCACAAACCCTCATCCGGATCGGCTCTTGCGGCGCAATGCAGGAAAATATTGCCCTGCGCGACGTTATTCTAGGCATGACCGCGACCAGCCTCTCGACCCCGTCTCGTGGGATTTTCAAAGAGATCAACTTCGCACCCTGCGCCGACTATTCCCTGCTGGCCGCGGCCCATGACGCCGCCCGCGCCAAAGGTATCACGCCACATGTCGGTGGCATCTATTCCTCGGATGTCTTCTATGACGAACGCCCCGACCTGAACGCGCAACTGACACGGCACGGCATCTTGGGCGTCGAAATGGAAGCGGCAGAACTCTATATCCTTGCTGCGCGCTACGGGCGGCGGGCACTGGCGCTATTAACCGTTTCCGACCACCTGCTCACCCACGCGACCCTCACCTCGTCCGAGCGTGAAACCGGCTTTGGCAATATGGTCGAAATCGCCCTTGCCGCCGCATTTCCCAGCTAGCGACCATGGGTGCGATCATAGGCATTGACCTGCGGTTGCACCCTGCCATCCAAAGCACCCGCCTTGGGGGCAAAAACCTGCATCTTCAACGGATGACACGCCGCCGCGTCGCTGGAATGCTCGGCACTACAATCCCCGCCCGGACAGGCACTCAACACCGCCACCAGATCAATCTCGGCAAATAACTCCAGATAATCACCCACCCTCACAGGGCTGGCTTTCATAAAATACTGGCCGGTATCACGGGTAAACCCCGTGCACATAAACAGGTTCATCACATCGTGCACATGGGCCTCGGCCTGCGCCAATCCCAGCCCCGCATAATCCGCCAAGGCGCGGGTCAGGTTGGAATGACAACAATGGTGGTAATCACCCCCCGACAACAGCTTGCCCGTATAAGGATCACAGCGCGTGCCAATCACATCATGCACAGAGCCGCCAAAGCCGTCGATGCCATACCATGCCAATGTATCCTCAAACACCGTGGCCATCGGGCGCAAATACGGAAAACTCGACCACAAACGATCACCGGTGGTGACATGCGTGCCGTGCAACGCGCGGGTTTTGCCCGCATAAAACCTCTCCGCCAAATTACCCTTGGCAAACAGGTTCAAATCTCCAACTTGCGGCCCATCCACGGCACTCATGCGCAAAAAACACCCCGCAGGCACCTCGATCACAGCCGCATCTCTGGGCGGCACAACAACCTCTTCTACCAAACGCGCGCCCTGCCTCGCCGCCTGATAAAGCGCCATGTCAGGCTGCGGCAAGGTCTCGGTCGGATAACAAATCACAGGCCTCACCGCGCGGCGGACATCAGCGTCTTTTGGTTCGCTCACCATGAATATGCTCCTCTTTGGTTTTCAAATATCCCCGTGATACGCAAAACGCCGCCCCGAGGGGCGGCGCAAAAACACCCGCACAAAACCCGGCACCCCGATCAGGCGTTAAACAACACGCTCGACCATCTTCTTCTTGATATGCGCAATCGCCTTGGCAGGGTTCAACCCTTTGGGGCAAGTCTTGGCGCAGTTCATAATCGTATGACAGCGATACAGCTTGAACGGATCTTCCAACTCGTCCAACCGCTCTCCGGTCGCCTCGTCGCGGCTGTCAATAATCCAGCGATAGGCGTGCAGCAACGCAGCCGGTCCCAGATAGCGATCACCATTCCACCAATACGACGGGCATGACGTGGAACAACAGGCACACATCACGCACTCATAAAGACCGTCCAGCTTTTCGCGGTCCTCGATCGACTGGCGCCACTCCTTGGCGGGGGCGGCTGTCTTGGTCTCAAGCCACGGCATAATGCTCGCGTGCTGGGCGTAAAAATGCGTCAGATCAGGGATCAAATCCTTGACCACAGGGGTATGTGGCAGCGGGTAAATCTTCACATCACCCTTCACCTCGTCCATGCCGTAAATACACGCCAGCGTATTGATGCCATCAATGTTCATTGCGCAAGACCCGCAGATCCCCTCTCGGCATGACCGGCGGAACGTCAAGGTCGGATCAATCTCGTTCTTGATCTTGATCAGCGCATCCAGAACCATCGGACCACAGGTATCCATATCAATGAAATACGTGTCCAAACTTGGGTTTTTGCCATCATCAGGGTTCCAGCGGTAAACCTGCAACTTGCGCAGGTTTGCAGCCCCCTGGGGCTTCGGCCACGTCTTGCCCGTCACCATGCGGCTATTCTTCGGAAGGGTCAGTTCAACCATCGTTCATTCTCCTCGCGGGGGCTCGCCCCAAACCTTACTCTAGCGCAGCACAGGGCGACGAATGGGCCCCTCACCAGTTAATTCAATGACACAGCGATCATAGACCACGTTGGGATCAGCGCCGCGCAAATAGTCGGCCGTGATACCAATCTCGGCGCTCGTATACGGTCCGGTATTGCTATTGGCACCAAAGGTCACGCTGCCCGTGGGGCCTTGGGCGGCTCGCGCACGCTCTTCACAGCGGTCAGCCGCGCGCGCAGGGTCGATCTGCGGCGCCGTGCAGGCACTTAGCCCCATCAAACCCAACACAGCGACGCGCATCATACCGCATCCCCCGTGCAATATCGCGTGCCGGCATACATCCCCGTCACACCCGCAGGGCAACCGTCCCTGCCAATTTTCGCAGGCGTGGGAACCGTCTCGACGGGCAATGTGGACTGAACCGGCACAACCGGCGCAGGCGTCACTGGCAGCGGCGCAAGCGGCACCACCCGCATCCCGTCCGCCAAGGTCAGCGGCTGCCCCGCACAGGCATTGATCTGATCGGCCTGCACAGCGGTAATCTGGTCATACGGCACCGCGCGCGCCTGCGGCACACCGCCCCCAAACGACACTTGGGTCTGCAATTGTCCCGCCATCCCCAGCTCGGCCTTGCACGCCACCAACGCCAGTTCCATCTGCTCGGCCTGCGCATTCAACGTCGGACCCTGCGCTGTGCAAGCCCCCAACGCCATTGCAGTCACCGCAGATGCAACACGGCCCAGCATCAGAATGTCCGCTCTTTTGGCGCGATCTTCTTAAGACTGATCCCGCCCTCTTTCTCGGTCGTCAACGGCGCGGTAATCACAGGGCGATGGGATAGCTTGACCGATGTTCCATCAACACGGCTAATCGTATGCACACGCCAATTTTCATCGTCTCGGGTCGCGTAATCCTCATGGGCGTGTGCGCCACGGCTTTCCTTGCGGGCCTCAGCACCCACAATCGTCGCCAACGCATTGGGCATCAGGTTGGTCAGCTCAAGCGTTTCCATCAGATCAGAGTTCCACACCATCGACCGGTCCGTCACTTTGATCGCATCCATCTTACCCGCAACCGCCGTCATCTTTTCGACGCCTTCTTTCAGCGTCTTATCGGTGCGGAACACCGCCGCATCCGCCTGCATGGCTTTTTGCATCTCAAGGCGCAACTCGGCAGTGCCAATATCGCCCGAGGCATGACGCAAGCCGTCAAACCGGTCAAACGCACGGTCCACCGAGGCCTGATTGACCACAGGGTTCGACGCTTCCTTATCAACAATCTTGCCCGCCTGGATAGCCGCCGCACGGCCAAACACAACCAGATCAATCAAGCTGTTGGAACCAAGCCGGTTCGCGCCATGCACAGACGCACAGCCCGCCTCGCCCACAGCCATCAGACCCGGCACAATCGCATTGGGGTCCTTCTTGGTCGGGTTCAAAACCTCACCGTGATAATTCGTCGGAATTCCGCCCATGTTATAATGCACTGTCGGCAACACAGGGATCGGCTCCTTGGTCACATCAACACCCGCGAAAATCCGCGCAGATTCCGAAATCCCCGGCAGTCGCAGGTTCAACGCCTCGGCGGGCAAATGGTTCAGGTTCAAATGAATATGATCCGCCCCTGCACCGACACCGCGGCCCTCGCGAATTTCCATCGTCATACAGCGCGACACATAATCGCGCGGTGCCAAATCCTTATAATTGGGCGCATAACGCTCCATAAACCGCTCGCCCTCGGAGTTGGTCAAATAACCACCCTCGCCGCGCGCGCCCTCGGTGATCAAACAGCCCGCGCCATAAATTCCGGTCGGGTGAAACTGCACAAATTCCATGTCCTGCAACGCCAACCCCTGACGGGCCACCATGCCACCACCATCGCCTGTGCAGGTATGCGCAGATGTGGCGCTGAAATACGCCCGACCATAGCCGCCCGTCGCCAAAACCGTGGTCTTGGCATTAAACACATGCATCGTGCCGTCATCCAATTTCCACGCCACAACACCCTGACACTGGCCATCCTCGGACATGATCAAATCGGTCGCGAAATACTCGATATAAAACTCGGCCTGTTCCTTCAAAGACTGGCCATAAAGCGTGTGCAAAATCGCATGACCCGTGCGGTCGGCGGCGGCACATGTGCGTTGCACCGGCGGACCATCACCAAACTCGGTCGTGTGCCCGCCAAAGGGACGCTGATAAATCTTGCCCTCTTCGGTGCGCGAAAACGGCACGCCGTAATGCTCCAACTCATACACCGCCTTGGGGGCCTCGCGCGCCAGATACTCCATCGCATCCGTGTCACCCAACCAGTCAGAGCCTTTCACAGTGTCAAACATATGCCACTGCCAGCTATCCGGCCCCATATTGCCCAAGGATGCGGCAATCCCGCCTTGGGCCGCAACAGTATGCGAACGGGTTGGAAAAACCTTGGTGATACAGGCGGTCTTTAGCCCCTGCTCGGCCAAGCCCAGCGTTGCGCGCAACCCCGCACCACCCGCGCCAATTACAATGGCATCATAAGTGTGGGTTTCATATTCATAAGCGGCCATTGTCATCTACTCCGGCGAAATTAAAGGGCGACGCGCAGCACGGCAAGAACACCGAACGCAGCAGCACCGTAAGAAAGGCAAATCATTGCGATGATCAGAACCTTGCGAGGGGTGCCCTGCACATAATCCTCGATCAACGTCTGCACACCGCTACGGAAATGGTAAAAGCCAACCAGCAACGTCAAGACAGCAATCCCCGCAGGAATGGGTCGCTGATAATAGGCTAGAATGTCCTCATAAGGCTGCCCCAGAATGGCACCAAAGGTGAAAATAAACTGCGGCACCAGCCCGATAAGGGCGACCGAACTTATCATCATACGCCAATGCTGCATGGTGCCCGACTTTGCCGACCCCATGCCAACCGCGCGCTTACGATCTGTCATAAATCCCATATCAACAGCCCCCTACAAAACAATGACGGTGAAAATGGTCATCAACACCGACGCGATGATCATCACCACACCAGCGGCTTCGGATTTATCAACCGCCAACATGCGACCCGAATCCCAGATCAAATGGCGAATGCCGCCAAACATGTGATACCAAATCGCCCATGTGGACAAGAACAGCACCAGATCGCCAAACCAACTGCGCATAAACCCGTCTGCGGTCGCAAACGCATCCGGCCCGGTCGCCAAGGCGACAAACCACCACACGATCATCAATGCAGCAACCAGTAAGGCATTGCCCGTGAGACGCACAAAGATAGACGTCATCGACACCAGTTGCGGACGATATATTGTCAAATGCGGCGAAAGCGGGCGATTGCCCCGGTTCACATCAGCCATTCCATAGCTCCCTAAACGACAGCGCTCGCGCGCGATTTATATGCTTTTTGCACTATCTAGCTTGCAGAGTCACGCAGCCAACACTTCATAAATCACGAAAATGCGCCCCGTTAGCGATAAAATTCCAGCTTGTGATCACAGCCCAAATTTATGTGATCACAACGCGCAGACAATCAAACCGGCATCAAAGCCCAATAATCCAGATCCAACAGCACCTCTGGCAAATACTTACCATCCTGCCCGCGCAACGCGCCCGCCGCCCCCTTGGTCGCCACCAACCGCAACCGCACGGCCCCGACGCTTGGCACAGATGTCTCGGCCTTATCCAGCACCTCGCTCCACGCACGCACCGTATCACCGGCAAAACACGGGTTCGCGTGCGCCCCGCCATTTAGCGCCACCATCATCTGCGCATTGGCCAAGCCATTAAATGACAATGCCCGCGCCAGCGAGATCACATGCCCGCCATAAATCAGCCGCTTGCCATCCGCGCGGTTGGTCGCATCAAAATGCACCTTTGCGGTATTCTGCCACAACCGCGTGGCCAGCATATGCTCGGCCTCCTCCACGGTCACACCATCAACATGATCAATCATCTCGCCCACGGTGTAATCACCGAACCGGTGCGGCTCGCCAGCCTGCGCAAAATCATAGCGCGTAAAATCCAAGCCCTCGGGGATCACCAGATCAGCCGGATCAACCACGGTTTTCAACGCGGGAATAACCGCAACAGGCGCAGCACCATCCGCACGGCGCTTGACCATCACCCAACGCACATAGTCCAACACCGGCTCACCGCGCTGATTGCGCCCCGTCGTGCGGACCCAAACAACCCCCGTCTTGCCGTTGGAATTCTGCTTGACGCCAATCACCTGCGACGTGGCGGTCAGCGTATCGCCGACCCAAACAGGGGCCAGCCAACGCCCCTCAGCATAGCCCAAGTTCGCCACCGCATTCAGCGACACATCCGGCACCGTCTTGCCAAACACCACATGAAACGCGATCAAATCATCCAGCGGACTGGCCGGCAGACCACAGTTGCGGGCAAATTCATCGGACGAATGCAGCGCACCTCGGGCCGGATACAGCGCATGATACAGCGCCCTCTCTCCGCCCGAAATCGTGCGCGGCACCGCATGGGCAATCACATCGCCTACGCGGTAATCCTCAAAAAACCGGCCCGCATTGGTCTTGGACATTTACGCCTCGCCCAGCTTCATCTCGCGCGAATATGTGCCCTCGGCATCCTTGGTCACCGCCTGCCCACAGCGCATCACGCCATTGGCCGCGTCAAAGGCATATTGCGGTGGCCCGTGCAGCACCCAGCCCTTCGACAAGGCCTCGGTCACGCGGTGGCAAAAATCGGACGTGTCGTCATTGGTGATAAAACGGTATACAATCATCGGGTTATCCAAACGGGTTATAGCCAAGGGCTTGGTGAATGACCGCCACAACCGCGACGACCACAATGGTCACAATCACAGCCGTGATCTCTTTCTTCATGGGCACCGCCTGATAAGGCCCGCGTGGACCATTGGCGCGGTTGATCACAACAACCTCTGCGGCGGCCCAAACAAACAACCCGCCAAACAACACAAACGACGGCGTATCGCCATTGACCAACAGATGCGCCACCGCAAACAACATCACCGCCGTCAGTTGCGGATGACGAATATACTTGGTCAGCTTGGTCTGCGCCGCACTGGTCGCAAACACATAAAACGCAAGCACCATCAGCAGGTTATTGATCCCTGTCATCGGCGCCGTGCGACCCCAATACACTGTGCCCTGCGCGGCCTTGTAGCCCGTCACCATCAGCACAATCGCGACAACCAAGCCGATCGCAACAACGATCTTGCCCTTATCGCCAAATCCGGCGCGATGATCAGGGGCGATCCGCTTCCAGAAATGAATTGTCGCCCATAGAACAAGACCAAGAATAAGTAGTAACATTATGCCTCCAATGCGGCGATGGCCGCGGCTTTTTCAATCGTCGCCTTTGCGGTGACAATATGCAAGTTCTCAACGATCTTTCCATCCACAACCGCCACACCATCCGTCGTCGCCTCAAAGGCGGCAATTTGACGGGTTGCCAAATCAATCTCGGCCTCGCTGGGACCAAAGACTGCATTACAAATCGCGACCTGCGCGGGATGGATCAAGGTCTTGCCATCAAACCCCATATCGCGGCCCTCGGCACACTCAATCGCCAGGCCCGCATCATCCTTGAACGCATTATAAACCCCGTCCAGCACCACAATCCCCGCCGCCTTTGCCGCCAATACAGACATTTGCAACACCGTCATTAGCGCCGCGCGCGACCGGCTATTGATATCTTTCGCCAAATCATTCGTGCCCAACACAAACCCAGCCATGCGCGGATGTGCCGCAATCTCTGCGGCGCTCAAAATACCCCGCGGGGTCTCGATCATCGCCCAAATCGGCTTGTCAGGGATCAACGCCGCCAAAGCATCCACATCAGCCGCCCCGTTCACCTTGGGCAATAAAACCGCATCGCAGTCCATCACACTAATCGCCTTGGCATCATCCACGCCCCAGGGCGTCTCCAGCCCGTTCATCCGCACCACACGCAAACGCGGCCCATAGCCACCCTGCGCAAGACAGCCCGCAAGGGTCTGACGCGCACCCGCTTTGGCATCAGGTGCCACCGCATCCTCCAGATCAAACAAGATCACATCCACAGACAACCCCCGCGCCTTATCCAACGCGCGCTCTTTTGATCCCGGAATATACAGCGCAGAACGATACGGGCGGTCAGTCATAGTGTCTTCCTCGCAATGATGTTGCGCCAAATTGGCCAGAAATTGCCCGATCATTCAACCACAAATCCGCCGCAGCGCAGCATCCGCCCTGCAACAGGGCACCGTGACGGTGGTTTAACCCATTGCCCAGAGGCTTGCCGCAATACTTCCCCCACCGGCAGACCACATCGGCCCGCCATATTTTGAAAGGTCAAACAGATGAACAGGAACTTTTTTGTTTTATCATTGGGGATCGGTGCCATGCTCTTGGCGACCCACACGGCACAGGCACAAACCGCCAATACCTGCGGTGACCGCGCAACAATCGTGGCACGGCTCGCCTCGCAATTTGGTGAACGCCGGATGGGCATGGGGCTTGCGGGGTCCAGCAGCGTGCTGGAAATCTTCGCCTCCGATGAAACCGGCACTTGGTCGATCACCGTCACATCTGCGGGCGGGCCCACTTGCCTTGTGGCGGCCGGGCAATCCTACCAAGCGATGGACGACCCGCTACCCGACACCAGCGAAGGCGCCTAGATAACAGCGATCCAGATCAGCCGGATGCCCGTCAACGTCAGCAACACATAGGTCAGGCCAAAGAACAATCGCTCGGGAACCAGATGGTGCATCCGCACCCCGATCCACGCCCCCAACAGGGCAAACGGGGCCAGCAATAATGACCCCCAAAACGTGTCCCACGTGAAAATCCCCAAATAGAAATAGGGGATGAACTTCATCCAGTTGACGGCCCAAAAGGTGACAACCGTGGTGGCTTGATAGGCCAGTTTCCCTAAACCCTGCGACAACATAAACACGGCGGCGGGCGGCCCCCCTGCATGGCTGATAAAGCTGGTAAAGCCCGCCACAGCCCCCGCCGTCCACGCATAACGGCGGGCAAACGGCAACCTGCGCACTTTCAAAACCCCTCGGCTTTGCGCCATTTGAAACGCCACAAACAACAAACACATCACCCCGATCAGAATCCGGAAAACATCGGCGTCCACCGCCGTGTAAATCCACGCCGCAAACAGCACGCCGGGGATCGCACCGATGATCAAGCCCTTGGCAGACGGGCCATCCCACTTGCGCCAATAAGGCTTCAACGTGGCGGCATCGACCAGCATGAACAGTGGCAAAATGATACCCAGCGCAGCCCCCGGCGGCACCACCAACGCCAGAATCGCCCCCGCGACAAATGCCGCCCCCGACCCAAATCCGCCCTTGGAAATACCCCCGAAAATAATCGCAGGTATCCCCAGCGCGAAAAACTGCCAGCCGAAATCGATCACATGAAAGTCCTGATATCTCTTGCGTGTTAACGGGTCTTTAGCGCACGTCGGTCTAAGCACCTATACTGAAATTTGTGATGCTGCACCGCGGCGGACTTGCTTTGCCGCGCACAAAGCCTTACCCAATGCTGCAAATTCAACCCACATAGGACGCTTCAAATGGCCAGACCCAAGATAGCCCTCATCGGCGCCGGACAAATCGGCGGCACGCTCGCCCACCTCGCAGCGGTCAAGGAACTCGGCGATGTTGTTCTGTTCGACATCTCCGACGGCACCCCGCAAGGCAAGGCGCTCGATATCGCCGAATCAGGCCCAGCGGCCAAGTTTGACGGCTCTTTCAAGGGCACCAACGACTACGCCGACATCGCAGGCGCCGACGTGTGCATCGTGACCGCTGGCGTGCCGCGCAAACCGGGCATGTCGCGCGATGATCTTTTGGGCATCAACCTCAAAGTGATGAAATCCGTCGGCGAAGGCATTGCCGCCCATGCGCCAAACGCTTTCGTTATCTGTATCACCAACCCGCTTGATGCGATGGTCTGGGCGCTGCAAACATTCTCCGGCCTGCCATCACATATGGTTTGCGGCATGGCGGGTGTTCTGGATTCGGCACGCTTCCGGCACTTTTTGGCGGAAGAATTCAACGTCTCGATGCGCGACGTCACAGCCTTTGTTCTGGGCGGGCACGGCGACACAATGGTGCCGCTGGAACGTTATTCGACCGTTGCAGGCATCCCGCTGCCAGATCTGGTGAAAATGGGCTGGACCACACAAGATAAACTTGACGCCATCGTGCAGCGCACGCGCGACGGCGGTGCCGAAATTGTCGGCCTGTTGAAAACCGGCTCTGCCTTCTACGCACCCGCAACATCAGCCATCGAAATGGCCGAAGCCTTCCTCAAAGACCAGAAACGTCTGCTGCCCTGTGCTGCACATGTTGACGGGGCTTACGGGCTCGACGGGTTCTATGTTGGCGTGCCAACCGTGATCGGCGCTGGCGGCATCGAACGGGTTGTCGAAATCCAGATGAACAAAGACGAGCAAGCGATGTTCGACAAATCGGTTGATGCGGTCAAAGGACTGGTTGCAGCGTGTAAAGAGATCGACGCTTCACTGGCCTAACACCCCAACAAAATACGTCAAGAAAGCGTCGCAACTGCGGCGCTTTTTTCGTTTGCGGTCAGTCCCTTAGCAGGCGTTTTTTCAAAAACACGGAATTGTGCTACAATCCCCGGGCAAATTTAGGGAAATAAATGTCTTAATTTTATCTTAGGGGGACTTCAAAATGGTAATTAATGTGCCAGCAGAGTTGCGTGCCAAACTGACGGGTATGGCGCCAAATACATTTGGAAATGTCTTTGAAAGCGTGGTTTCAATTGACCTAAGCGGGATAACTTATTCGTTTGGACCGCCAGTCTACAACATTTCATCATCGCCGATGGTGCCCAAAGTGCAATACTCGACCGTCATCCAAAATTGCCACGAAGAGATCATCGAAGTCGAAGATTCTCTGGCGTTTACCTTTACCCGATCATTTTCATGGACCATTGTGACCGAAATATCTTTTGGGTCAGAAATTAGCGCAGAAGTGGGCCTGCCAGCCGACATCGGTAAAATCAGTGGTAAACGCACATTCGGCATGAAAATCGGCGCGAGCCGCTCTGACACCAACCAAGAAACTCTCGGAGAAAGCGTCAAAGTCAAGTTTAACGTCAAGCCGTGTAAACAGGTGCGGGTCGATATTTACGCTGATGAAGTCGAAAAGCAGGGCACAATAACCATCCCGGTGCGCGCCCGCGGATATGCCATTGTGAAAATGATGCTCGATAGCTCTTCGCTTATCCCTTTTGATTCCTACGAATTTGATTGGCGCGTCGCCGTCGACGAAAGTTGGTCCGCGCAGGGAAAGGTCAACATCAAGGATGCCGTCAATGCGCGGTTTGTGGCGACACTTTTGAATGCTCCCGCAATTTGTGACGAAGGCCCTTGCGCCGGATAAAGACGATTCGACAGTTCCAAATGCGCCTTGTGTCAATTTTGTGATCACAGCTTTTTATCGTGTGATCACAAATGTCGGATTTTCTACCAATGTTCATAAATCGTTGTTCTTTTGCGCGTCGGACTGTGGTTCAAATGACCAATACCCAGAAACGCAAGGGACGCATTGATGAACATCCACGAATACCAAGCCAAGGCGCTACTCGCCTCCTACGGTGCACCCGTCAGCGATGGCCGCGCCGTTCTCAAGGCTGAAAACGCCAAAACAGCCGCCGGCGAAATGGACGGCCCGCTTTGGGTGGTCAAAGCACAAATCCACGCAGGTGGCCGCGGCAAAGGTAAATTCAAAGAGGCCGATGCGGGCGATGCGGGCGGCGTGCGCTTGACAAAATCCGCCACCGAGGCCGCACAAGAGGCCAAGAAAATGCTGGGGCGCACGCTTGTGACCCATCAGACCGGCCCCGCAGGCAAGGTCGTGAACCGGATCTATATCGAAGACGGCTCTGGCATCGAGACAGAAATGTATCTGGCACTGCTGGTCGACCGCCAATCCAGCCGCATCGGCTTTGTCGTCTCCACCGAGGGCGGCATGGACATTGAAGAAGTCGCTGCAAACACACCTGAGAAAATCATCAACTTCACCGTTGATCCGGCCACCGGCTACCAAGCGTTCCATGGCCGCCGCGTCGCCTTCGCGTTGGGTCTGGTCGGCCCGCAGGTCAAGCAATGTGTCACTTTGATGGGCCAACTCTACAAAGCGTTCACTGAAAAAGACATGGAAATGCTGGAAATCAACCCTTTGATCGTGACTGACAAGGGCGACCTCAAGGTGCTGGACGCAAAAGTGTCCTTCGACGGCAACGCGATCTACCGGCACGCTGACATTGCGGCGCTTCGCGATGAAACCGAAGAAGACCCCAAAGAACTTGCCGCCTCCAAATTCGACCTGAACTATATCGCGCTGGACGGTGAAATCGGCTGCATGGTCAACGGCGCAGGCTTGGCGATGGCGACAATGGACATCATCAAACTTTACGGCGCAGAGCCTGCCAACTTCCTTGACGTGGGTGGCGGTGCGACCAAGGAAAAAGTCACCGAGGCCTTCAAAATCATCACCTCCGACCCACAAGTCAAAGGCATTTTGGTCAACATTTTCGGCGGCATCATGCGCTGCGACGTCATCGCCGAAGGGGTCGTCGCCGCAGTCAAGGAAGTCGGGCTGAAAGTGCCACTGGTTGTGCGCCTTGAGGGCACAAACGTCGCCGAAGGCAAAGCAATCATCAACAACTCCGGCCTCGACGTGATCGCGGCAGATGATCTGAAAGATGGCGCGCAGAAAATCGTCGCCGCAGTAAAGGGATAAAGAGATGACAAAAGTTAAACTCGCAATCACCGTAGCCGCCGCCCTTGTTTTGGCTGGCTGCGCGCAAACCGACGACGCGGGCAACGCGCTCCGGAACGGGCCGCAAACGCAAAGCCCAACCGCCGATGCACAGGGTGGCAAACTGCCCGATGGCACGACGGGCATGACCAGCGCTCCGGTGATCATCGACGACAGCGCCCCCATGACGGCCCCCACCGTCACCGCACCCGCGACCACCGGCAGCATCTTCGAATTCATAGGCTAAGGCGCATCGCACCATTGCCCCGCGGACGCAACGCGCGGCGCGGCTTTGATGCGGTCAATCTCGCTACAAAAGGCGGCGGTTTTGTCGTCGCATTTACGCACTAAGGAGGCCCATATGGCCATTCTCGTCGACGAAAACACACGCGTCATCTGTCAGGGTCTTACCGGCTCGCAGGGCACATTCCACTCCGAGCAGGCCATTGCCTATGGCACCAAAATGGTCGGCGGCGTGACCCCGGGCAAAGGCGGTCAAACGCATCTGGCCCTGCCGATCTTCGACTCGGTGCACGAGGCGATGCATGCCACCGAGGCCAATGCCTCGGTGATCTACGTGCCGCCGCCGTTTGCCGCCGACAGCATCCTCGAGGCGATCGACGCCGAAATGGAGCTGATCATCTGTATCACCGAAGGCATCCCTGTGCTCGACATGATGCGGGTCAAACGCGCACTCGAAGGCTCCAAATCCCGCCTGATCGGGCCAAACTGCCCGGGCGTCATCACACCTGACGCTTGCAAAATCGGCATCATGCCCGGCCATATTCATAAACGCGGCTCGGTGGGCGTTGTGTCCCGCTCCGGCACACTGACCTATGAGGCGGTCAAACAGACCTCCGATCTGGGCCTTGGCCAGTCCACGGCTGTGGGCATCGGCGGCGACCCGATCAAAGGCACCGAACATATCGACGTGCTGAACATGTTCCTCGACGACGACGAGACACATTCAATGATCATGATCGGCGAAATCGGCGGTTCCGCCGAAGAAGAGGCCGCAGAATTCTTGGCCGACCAGCGCAAAAAAGGCCGCTGGAAACCCACCGCAGGCTTTATCGCAGGGCGCACCGCCCCTCCGGGCCGCCGCATGGGCCACGCAGGTGCCATCGTCGCGGGTGGCAAAGGCGACGCAGAATCCAAAATCGAAGCGATGAAATCCGCAGGCATCATCGTCGCCGACAGCCCCGCCACACTTGGCGAAGCTGTGATCAAAGCGATCGGTTGACCTTACCACGATAGGGGGTCAGCGGCGCGTCCGCTGGCCCCACCGACACGCAGCACCAAGATATCAGACCCCAACCCCCGAGGTCCCCTCATGAACGATCAATCTCCCAACGACATCCTGCACGCATCGTCCTTCCTGCAAGGCCACAATGCCGAATACGTCGAGCAGCTTTACGCGCGCTACGCCGACAACCCCGATGCGGTCGATGCAAGTTGGCGGGACTTTTTCAAATCCTTGGGCGACACCCCTGCGGATGCAAAGGCCGAGGCCGCAGGCCCGTCATGGGGCCGCACCGATTGGCCACCCGTGCCAAACGACGACCTGACCGCCGCCCTTGACGGGCAGTGGCCCGCCGAGCCAGCCGCCGCGGGCGACAAGATCAAAGCCAAAGCCGCCGATAAGGGCGTGGAACTCTCCGAAACCCAAGTCCGCACCGCTGTGCTCGACAGCCTACGCGCCCTCATGATCATCCGCGCCTACCGGATCAGGGGCCACCTGATCGCCGATCTCGACCCGCTGGGAATGCGCGAAACCAAGCCACATCCCGAGCTTGACCCCGCCTCCTACGGGTTTTCCGACGCTGACATGGACCGCCCGATTTTCATCGACAACGTGCTTGGTCTCGAAGTGGCCACCCTGGCCGATATTCTTGCCATCGTGCGCCGCACCTATTGCGGCACATTCGCGTTGCAATACATGCATATCTCCAACCCCGAAGAGGCGGGTTGGCTCAAGGAACGTATCGAGGGCTACGGCAAAGAAATCGCTTTCACCAAAGAGGGCCGCAAGGCGATCCTGAACAGCCTCGTGCAGGCTGAAGGGTTTGAGAAATTCCTGCATGTCAAATACATGGGCACCAAACGGTTCGGCCTTGATGGCGGCGAAAGCCTGATCCCCGCGATGGAACAAATCATCAAACGCGGTGGCCAGTTGGGCCTTGAGGATGTGGTCATCGGGATGCCGCACCGTGGGCGTCTGTCCGTGCTCGCGAACTTCATGCAAAAACCCTACCGCGCCATTTTCAACGAATTCCAAGGCGGATCATTCAAACCCGAAGACGTCGACGGCTCCGGCGATGTGAAATACCATCTTGGTGCGTCGTCCGACCGGCAATTCGACGACAACACCGTGCACCTGTCACTGACCGCCAATCCCTCGCATCTCGAGGCGGTGAACCCCGTTGTGATCGGCAAAGTGCGCGCCAAGCAAGACCAGAAGCACGACGTGGATCGCACAAAGGTCATGGCGATCTTGCTGCACGGCGACGCGGCCTTTGCGGGTCAAGGCGTTGTTGCAGAGGGCTTTGGTCTGTCTGGCCTCAAGGGGCACAAAACCGGCGGCACAATGCATATCGTGGTCAACAACCAGATCGGTTTCACGACCGCGCCGCATTTTTCACGCTCTTCACCCTACCCCACCGACATCGCGCTGATGGTCGAAGCGCCGATTTTCCACGTCAACGGCGACGATCCCGAAGCGGTGGTTCACGCCGCCCGCGTGGCCACAGAATTCCGCCAGAAATTCCACAAGGACGTGGTTCTCGACATTATTTGCTACCGCCGCTTTGGCCACAACGAGGGCGACGAGCCCATGTTCACCAATCCGGTGATGTATAAAAAGATCAAAAAGCAAAAGACCACGCTGACACTTTATACAGAGCGGCTGATCAAAGACGGGTTGATCCCCGAAGGCGAAATCGAAGACTTGAAAGCCGCGTTTCAGGCGCACTTGAACACAGAATTCGAGACCGGCAAAACCTACAAGCCGAACAAAGCCGACTGGCTGGACGGCAAGTGGTCGCACCTCGACCGCAACAAGGAAGACTACCAGCGCGGCGCGACGGCGATCAACGAAAAGACCTTTAATGATGTTGGCAAGGCGCTGACCACAGCCCCCGCCAATTTTCCTTTGCACAAAACCATCACCCGCTTGCTGGATGCCAAGGCCAAGATGTTCGAAACAGGGACCGGTTTCGACTGGGCCACCGGCGAAGCGCTGGCATTCGGGTCCCTGCAAACCGAAGGCTACCCCGTGCGCCTGTCTGGCCAAGACTGCACCCGCGGCACATTCAGCCATCGGCACTCGGGCCTGATCAACCAGGACACCGAAGACCGCTATTACCCACTCAACCACATCCGCGAAGGTCAGGCGCAATACGAAGTCATCGACAGCATGCTCTCGGAATACGCGGTTCTGGGCTTTGAATACGGCTATTCCTTGGCCGAACCCAACGCGCTGACCCTCTGGGAGGCCCAGTTCGGCGATTTCGCCAATGGCGCACAGATCATGTTCGATCAATTTATCTCCTCGGGGGAAAGTAAATGGCTGCGCATGTCGGGCCTCGTCTGCCTGCTCCCGCACGGCTATGAAGGGCAAGGCCCCGAACACTCATCCGCCCGCCTAGAGCGGTTCCTGACCATGTGCGGCGGCGACAACTGGATCGTGGCAAACTGCACCACACCGGCCAACTACTTCCACATCCTGCGCCGGCAACTGCACCGCAGCTACCGCAAACCACTGATCATGATGACGCCAAAATCACTGCTGCGGCACAAAATGGCGGTTTCCAAAGCAGAGGAATTCACCACCGGATCGTCCTTCCACCGCGTGCTTTGGGATGATGCACAACACGGGCTATCCGACACCAAACTGGCAGAAGACGCCAAAATCAAACGGGTCGTAATGTGCTCTGGCAAAGTCTACTACGACCTGCTGGAAGAACGCGACGCGCGCGGCATCACCGATGTCTACCTGATGCGCTATGAACAGTTCTACCCCTTCCCTGCACAATCCTCTGTCAAAGAGCTTGAACGGTTCAAAAACGCACAAATGGTTTGGTGTCAGGAAGAACCCAAAAACCAAGGCGCATGGTCGTTTATGGAACCAAACCTCGAATGGGTCCTGACACGGATCAAAGCCAAAAACACACGGCCCGTCTATGCAGGCCGCTCCGCCGCGGCATCCCCTGCAACGGGCCTCGCCAGCAGACATAAAGCCGAACAAGCAGCCCTCGTAAACGATGCGCTGACAGTCGAAGGATCAAAAAAATGAGCACCGAAGTCCGCGTCCCAACCCTAGGCGAATCTGTCACAGAGGCCACCGTCGCCACATGGTTTAAACAACCCGGCGATGCTGTCGCTGTCGACGAAATGCTCTGCGAGCTGGAAACCGACAAAGTCACCGTCGAAGTGCCCAGCCCCGTCGCCGGCACCCTGTCCGAAATCGTCGCCGCCGAGGGCGAAACCGTCGGCGTTGACGCTCTGCTCGCTCAAATCGCTGAAGGCGACGCCGCCCCCGCACCCAAAGCAGAGGCCAAAACAGACGCACCAAAACCCGCCGCCACACCTGCACAAGCCGCCGCTGCCGCAACCTCGCGCAGCGACATTGAAAACGCCCCCTCCGCCAACAAACTGATGGCCGAAAACAACCTGTCGGACCTCAAAGGCACCGGCAAAGATGGCCGCGTGATGAAAGAAGACGTGCTCAAAGCGTTAAGCACAACAGCCCCCGCCGCAACCACCGCCGCCCCCGCGCGCGCCGCCTCCGATGACCCCCGCGAAGAACGCGTCAAAATGACAAGGCTGCGCCAAACCATCGCCAAACGCCTCAAAGACAGCCAGAACACCGCCGCCATGCTCACCACCTATAACGAGGTCGACATGACCGCAGTGATGGAATTGCGCAGTGAATACAAAGACCTGTTTTTGAAAAAGCACGGCGTCAAACTCGGCTTCATGTCCTTCTTCACCAAAGCCTGCATCCACGCCTTGAACGAGGTCCCCGAGGTCAACGCCGAAATTGACGGCACCGATGTGGTCTACAAAAACTACGTCAACATGGGGATAGCGGCAGGCACACCCACCGGCCTCGTGGTCCCTGTCATCAACGACGCCGACCAAATGTCATTCGCTGGGATTGAGAAAGCCATCGGCGCAATGGGCGCAAAAGCACGCGACGGCAAACTGTCGATGGCCGACATGCAAGGCGGCACATTCACCATCTCCAACGGCGGCGTCTACGGCTCGCTGATGTCCTCGCCCATCCTGAACCCGCCACAATCCGGCATCTTAGGGATGCACAAAATCCAGGACCGCCCCATGGCGATCAATGGCGAAGTCGTGATCCGGCCCATGATGTATCTCGCCCTGTCCTACGACCACCGCATCGTCGACGGCAAAGGCGCCGTGACCTTCCTCGTGCGCGTCAAAGAAGCGCTCGAAGACCCACGTCGTCTGTTGATGGATTTGTAAATGGCTGCGATCCTGATCGAAGATGATTATGCAGAGTTGCCTTCTCAAGATGAACACAAGTTTCTACATCTTGAGCGGGTGGCCCGAGCACGACTGTTAAGTAGCTTTGAAGACGAAACTGTGGGCAATACTGAGAAAGATATTCTCAAAAGTCATTACATGCACACGATTGTCACATTGGCAAAATCCTTCGGCGTGGACGGAATTGCGATCAGTTCAAGCCAAAATACCGACACAAATTACCAAAACTTCCTACTTGCTGTATCACGCGCTCAAACTAAAATCTGGTCAGCTTCAATCGCAACTTTTCCGTTCGGAAGAGTGACGCTGCAAGACACAACTAGAAAAACCATACTTGAGCTTACATCCGATATTGAAATTCAGATTAACACTTTGTCAGAGACAGATAGGCGTAGAGCGCGACTTCATAAACTGCTGGAGGACTTTCGGCGCGAGATTAATCAACCAAAAACTCGCGTTGGCTCTGCACTAACAACGCTCGCACAAATATCGACGGTGGTAGCGATGACTACGGCGACACTAGCCCAAAGTCCAGACGCATATTCTACGATTCAAAAACTCTTGGGAGCGGAACAACTAGCGACAACAGCGCCAGAAATTCAGCTAATTGAAGCTGAAAAAAAGCTTCTGTTGCCTGCGCCACCCAAAATGATTGCGGGACCAGACAAAAGCAATCCCAAATGACCCCCGAACTCACCGCCCTCACCTACGCCGCCCTGCTGCAATGCATCCAATTCTGCCTCATGGCGGTTCCTGCAAACATGGAACTCGGCATGGGCAAAACATCGTCCCCCCGCGACCTCGACCGTTTGGGCAAACCGATGATCGAGCTGCTCTCGACCAAAACTGCCCGCCTTGCGCGCGCGATGAACAATCATTTCGAGGCGCTGATCCTGTTCACCATCGCCATCACCGTCGTCTCACTCGCCGACAAAACCAACGCCGTGACCACCGCCGCCGCCTACACCTACCTCGGCGCGCGCGTCCTCTACATCCCTGCCTATTATTTCGGCTGGACCCCTTGGCGGTCCTTCATCTGGTTCGCAGGTTTCCTGTCCACGATCGCCATTCTCATCACAGCACTACTTTAGAAAACGGCATACGCATGTCATACGTTAATCATACGCGGGTCATACAGGCCCGAAACGCCTTAAGGAGACCCCATGTCCAGCTATGATGTCATCATTATCGGTGCCGGCCCCGGCGGCTATGTCAGCGCGATCCGCTGCGCCCAACTCGGCCTGAAAACCGCCATCGTGGAAGGCCGCGAAACCTTGGGCGGCACCTGCCTGAACGTCGGCTGCATCCCGTCCAAGGCGCTGCTACACGCCACCGAAATGCTACACGAGGCCGAACATAATTTCGCCGAAATGGGGCTCAAGGGAAAGACACCTTCTGTGGACTGGAAACAGATGCTGACCTACAAGGAAAACGTCGTGGGCCAGAACACCGGCGGCATCGAATTCTTGATGAAAAAGAACAAGATAGACTGGATCAAAGGCTGGGCATCGATCCCTGCGGCAGGTCAAGTCAAGGTCGGCGATGACATCCATGAGGCAAAACATATCATCGTCGCATCCGGCTCCGAACCCGCCTCGCTGCCCGGCGTAGAGGTCGACGAAAAAACCGTCGTCACCTCCACAGGCGCGCTAGCGCTCGGCAAAATCCCAAAAACCATGGTCGTCATCGGCGCAGGCGTCATCGGACTAGAACTCGGCTCCGTCTACGCCCGCCTCGGCGCGGATGTCACGGTTGTGGAATTCCTCGACGCGATCACACCGGGCATGGACAAAGACATCGTGCGGACATTCAAAAGAACTTTGGAAAAACAAGGGATTAAGTTCATTATGGGCGCTGCGGTGCAGGGCACTACGATCAAGAACAACAAGGCCACAGTCACCTACAAACTGCGCAAAGACGACAGTGAGCACAGCCTGCCAGCCGACACCGTTTTGGTCGCCACAGGCCGCAAACCCTTCACCAAGGGTCTTGGCCTAGAAGAGCTGGGCGTGACAGTTTCCGAGCGCGGCCAAATCCAGACCGACGACCACTACCGCACCAATGTCGCGGGCATTTACGCCATCGGCGACGCGATCGACGGACCAATGTTGGCCCATAAGGCCGAAGACGAAGGCATGGCCGTGGCAGAAGGCATCGCAGGCCAGCACCCCCATGTGAACTACGGCGTCATTCCGGGCGTGATCTATACCCACCCAGAGGTCGCATCCGTCGGTAAAACCGAGGACGCGCTAAAGGCCGAAGGCCATGCCTATAAAGTCGGCAAATTCAACTTCATGGGTAACGCGCGCGCCAAGGCAAACTTCGCCGGCGACGGTTTTGTCAAAATCATCGCTGACAAGGAAACCGACCGTATCTTGGGCGCGCATATTATCGGTCCAATGGCCGGCGACCTGATCCACGAAATCTGTGTCGCAATGGAGTTTGGCGCCGCCGCAGAAGACCTTGCACGGACCTGCCACGCCCACCCGACCTACTCGGAAGCAGTGCGCGAAGCGGCGCTTGCCTGTGGCGACGGCGCAATCCACGCGTGACGCCCGAAGCCGTTATATTACTGGTGAATGCCATCTTTTTGGCCTTCGCCTACCTTTGGGTTTACCCCAATCTGACCACCAAAACCGTGGCATTGGTCATGCGCTATGACCTGATCATCAGCATGGCCGCAGTTGGCGTCGCGGGGCTTTTATACTGGGGCAGCGGCATCCAGTTCAGCCTTGTCCTGTTTGACAGCAATTGGGCGGTGTTTTCCATCGTCACATTGCTGGTGATGGAAACCCCGCTGTTCATCCGGTTTGCCAAAAAACACGATCTTGATCTTTAACCTTTGAGCATCCGCAAGCCTTGGGTTGCATCCCCGCGCACGGCCAGACGCAGCCCCGGATCGTCACCCGCTTTGAGGGCTGCCAGAATGAGCCGGTGATGATGCGGCGGCTCGGTGCGGTTCAGCCGCCCGTATAACGCGCACATGGTCGGCCCGAGTTGCAGCCAGACGGTTTCTGTCATTGCCAATATCGCAGGGGCTTGGGCGCGCAGATACAGCGTGCGGTGAAATTCGAGGTTCATGCGGATATAGCCCGAGGCATCATGGCGCGTGACCATTTGACTGACCCCGTTATTGATCGATTCCAACCGCTCGATCAGCGCGAAATGGGCGCGTGGCAAGGCCCGACTGGCCAGTTCAGGTTCTAACAATGCCCGCAGCGTCGCCAGCTCTTCGATCCGTTCATTGGACAATTCTGGGGTGGACACACGCCCCGAGGACGATAGCGACAACGCGCCTTCGGCCACCAGACGGCGCACGGCCTCGCGCGCGGGGGTCATGGAGACGTCAAAATCTTTGCCGATCCCGCGCAGTGTCAACGCCTGCCCCGGTCCGATTTCACCGTGCATAATGCGGGTGCGCAACGTGCGGTAAACCCGTTCATGGGCTGCGGCGGAAGGACCAAGTGGACGCGGTTGAATAATCATGCCCCTTTGTGATCACATCACGCAAAGCGGTCAATCGCCGAAATCAACACGGTGCAAACTATCCCCGTTATTGCGCAACCAGTGGCGGTGTTGTTCATAATCGGGGTAAATTCGCGCCACCACCGCCCAAAACGCATCCGAGTGGTTCATTTCCACCAAATGCGCGGCCTCGTGGGCAGCGACATAGTGTAGAATTTCAGGCGGTGCCATGATCAGCCGCCACGAATACATCAGCACACCAGCCGACGAACATGACCCCCAACGTGATCGCGTATCGCGAATACTAAGCCGGCTGTAAGATGTCCCCAGTAGTCCCGCATAGTGGTCCGAGGCCGCCGCCAGTTCATCGCGCGCCCGCAGTTTCACAAACGCCCGCGCCCGCGCAGCGGCAGTGTCCACATCTGGCACATGCAAGGCCCCGTCGCGCAGCACCGTGCGTTTGACCTGCCCTGCCACAACAGGCAGTGCTGCCCCCTGAAACGGCACCGTGCCGCCGGCATGAACACGGGTCACGGGCGCCAGTTTCACAAGGTTTTGCCGCAGCCAGATTTCGCGGGTTTGCAGAAAATGAATACCCTCGCGCAGAGGGCTAGCCCGGGGAATCGTCAGCGTCACGCGCCCGTCAAGCCGCGACACACGCAGCGACAGCCGCATAGCGCGCGCCGACCGGCGTATTGTAACGTCAATCTGGGGGTTGCCTTCCAGCCTGTGAACGCTCATATCCCGCTTTCTCATAGAACACGCGCCAAAGCCTTTGACACCATCAGTTGCATATGGCACGAGGCCTTGATGCGCCACAAGCGCGACCAGATTTTGAAAGGGTAACACATGCCTAAGGAAGAATGGGGCACAAAGCGCCTTTGCCCGGAAACCGGTAAACGCTTTTATGACCTGAATGCATCGCCGATCATCAGCCCGTATAGCGGCAAAGAAGTGGCCGTCGACACCTCCAAGACCCGCACAATGGTGGCCGACGCCGAAGATGCGCAGACCACAAAGATGAAAACTGCGGACGAAGAGGATGAATTGGTTCTCGACGACGATGAAGAAGACGACGAAGCGGCGTTGACCGATGACGTGCTGGACGACGATGATGACGATACCGTCAGCCTCGAAGAACTGGCCGATGTGCCAACAAGCGACGACGACTAAAATTTCTAAAAGTAGGGCGAGATTTGATCTTGATCTCGCCCCGCTTGCTGCATAGACAGCACGACAGGTTAGGGGCCTTAGCTCAGTTGGGAGAGCGCTTGCATGGCATGCAAGAGGTCAGGGGTTCGACCCCCCTAGGCTCCACCATTTCCTTCCTCAAACGTCAAAAATGCGGCGCCCGTGGCACGGTATAAATGATGACTGGCGCGGCTTTGTCATGATGCGGCAAGACCGCGCATGATTTACCGCTTGACTGAACCTGCGCAATCGCCACATTTCGCTTAGGCAAGCATGGCTCGGATGTTGTGTCGAAACAAAACCAGACCATGTTGATAGATTGCAAAACTTAGGGGCGATTGCAGGTCTTGTGTCAGGTCACTGATTTGGAAAATCGCTCTCATTTGGAGATCTCGGAATGAACACAGTGTTGCACTCCTACGCGGGCGATGGCTCTCATACATCAAGCTATTATGCCGCATCTGCCAATCCGTCGCCGGACCGGCCTGCCCTGACTGGCGAGCACGCCATTGATGTTTGCGTGATCGGTGCCGGCTATAGCGGGCTCTCAACCGCGCTTCATTTGGCCGAAAAAGGCTATAAAGTTGCGATTATCGAGGGCGCGCGCGTCGGTTGGGGCGCATCGGGGCGCAACGGTGGTCAGATCGTGAACGGCTTGAACGCAAGCCTCCAGACGATCAAAAAGCGCTATGGTCAGGACACCGCAACCTTTGTCGCGGGGCTGGTGCAAGAGGGCGGTGAGATCATCCGCGAGCGCATCAAAACCTATGACATCAAATGTGACTTGAAGGACGGAAATATTTTCACCGGCCTGACCGGCGCACATATGAAAGAGCTTGAAACCCGCCGCGCACTTTGGGAAAGTTACGGCATCAAAAACCAGGAGATGCTGGATAAAAACCAGTTGCGCGAACACATCAATACCGACCTGTATGAGGGCGGATTAATCGACCATTCTGGCGGCCACATGCATCCGCTGAACCTCGCGCTGGGAGAGGCGGCCGCGTTTGAAAAACTGGGCGGCGTCATCTATGAGATGTCCGCCGTCATTGACGTGGACACAGAGGCAGACAGGCCCGTCGTCAAAACCGCCAGCGGGCAAATGACCTGTAAGACGCTTGTGCTGTGTGGCAACGCCTATCTTGGCCATGTGGTGCCAACGCTGACATCGCGCGTGATGCCGGTGTCGACCCAAGTTATGGCGACAGAACCTTTGGGCGAGGAGCGTGCAAATGCGCTGATCCCCAAAGATGCCTGTGTCGAAGATATCCGCTACATTCTGGACTACTACCGCCTGTCGGGTGACAAGCGGATGCTGTTTGGTGGCGGCACTGTTTATGGCGGCACTGACCCACGCGACATCACGTCAAAACTGCGCACAAACATGGAGCAGGTTTTCCCGCAATTGAAGGGCGTCAAAATCGACTACGCGTGGAGCGGAAATTTTGCGCTTTCGTTCAGTCGCGTTCCGCAGATGGGGCGCATCGGCAAAAACACCTATTTCGCGCATGGCTATTCAGGCCACGGCGTAACGGGATCGCACACGTTCGGGCGCATTTTGTCAGAGGCGATTGACGGTGATTTGACCCGATTTGACGTGTTCGAAAACGTGCCTTGGTATCCGTTCCCGGGCGGGCGCATGTTCCGCGTGCCCTACTCTATGGTCGGATCATGGTGGTATATGCTGCGCGACCGGTTAGGCCTATAGTTCCGGGTGACGTAAAGGGGCACGCTGTCCTGCACGTCGATGTCATCTAGCGCTTGATCCGGGGGCCGTCCTTTGACAAACGGCTTTGATGGCCCTCGGCGACTTGACCGCAGGCCTATCTTGCAATCATGCGACACTTTGGAGAGCGCCCATGACCATTACGCATCTTGTGACCCATTCGGGCGGTTTCCACGCCGATGAATTACTGTCTTCGGTAATCCTGACCCGTCTGTTTCCGCTGGCAACGCTGCACCGCAGCCGCGACCGGCACTGGATTAGCCCTGCCGCTGACAAGATCATTTACGATGTGGGCGGTGCCTATGATGCCAGCGCGCAAATTTTCGACCACCATCAACGTCCGGGTCCACTGCGCGGTGATGGGCAGCCGTTCAGCTCGTTTGGGCTGATCTGGGCGCATTATGGGCGGGCGTATTTGGCGCAATTGGATGTGCCCGCGGACGTTATTGATGCGATTCACGCGGAATTTGACAGCAAATTTGTGCTGCCCATCGATCTATTGGACAATGGCGCGATGGAGCCGTCTGTGGCGGGGCCTCTGTCGATTTTGACCTTGCCGTCGCTTTTGGAAAGTTTGAAACCGGTCTTTGACGATACATCGCCAACCGCTGATGACGATGCATTCCTGACCGCTTTGCCCATTGCGCGCAGCTTTATTGAAGCACAAATCCGCGCCCTTGCTGCAAAGGCCCGCGCACGCGCCATTGTGATGGATGCCATCGCCAAAGCAGGCACATCCCCGATATTGGAGTTGCCAATGGGGATGCCTTACCGCGCCGCACTTTATCAAACGGGGGCCGATCACATATTATTTGTGGTGCATCCACGCGGCACTGACTGGACGCTGGGCGGCATCAAACTATCCGATGACACCTTTGATCAACGCGCCGATTTGCCCGCGAGCTGGGCCGGCCTAACCGACGCTGCACTCGAAGTTGCCTGCGGCGTGAAAGGCGCCAAGTTCTGCCATAACGCGCGATTTATCGCCGTGGCCGACACGCGGGACGCGATCATGCAGATGGCCGGCATTGCCGTAAACGCCGTTTCGTAGTGGTGCTGGATCGGGTCAGGCGCCTATTAGAAGATCACCACGGCGCATGACATGCCCGCTGCATTTCTTCGGAAAATAGCTGCATCCGCCTGTTAAACCGTCGGTTCCCAGCCTGCATCAGATAGATGTTCAGCGGCGGCGATTCCATGTTTTCCAGAATCGTGACAATGTCACGGGACCCCATAAGCGGCTGACAGATAAAATCAGGCAGCCGCACAATGCCGATGCCACGACAGGCTGCATCGGCCAGAAACACCCCGCTGTTTGATCCCATTTCAGGTTTGAATCCAAATTTCGAAACGCGCCCATCCGCGTCCCTAAAAGCCCATTCCGCACGCTTGGCTGTGCCGTAGTTCAGCAACTTGTGCTGCTTGAGGTCTTTGATGGACGCGGGCGTGCCGTTGGCCGCCAGATAGCTTTTTGCCGCATAAATGCCGTGGCGCGATTGGCCGATCAGCGTGGCACTTGCATCATCAAGGATTTGGGCGGTGACGCGGATCGCAAAATCAAAATTGTCCTGCGACAGATCGACGGGGCGATTGTCAAAAGTAACATTCAGGTGGATTGCTGGATGCTTTTCTTTGAATCCGATCAAAACCGGACCTAGGAACGTCAATCCAAACTCATGCGCCACCGAAATTGACAATGGCCCCTCGACCCGATGGGACGTTTGGGAAAAATCCCCCTCAATCGCGTCCATGTCACTGACCACGCCCAATGCGCGTTGATACAGCTCCGCTCCGACATCGGTGACCCGCCATTGCCCCGGTTTGCGAATGATCAAAGTCGCAGTGTATCTGTCCTCCAACAAGCCCAACCGCCTGCTCACCGCCGATTTTGCGATGCTCAGCTTACCAGCCGCCTTAGAGATGCTGCCCAGCTCCACGATCTGAACAAACAGTCTTAGATCTTCGATTTGGCCCATTGCGTTCTCCAAATTAGTCCTAATAGGCAATTTTTATGATGCTTGTTCAATAATATAGAATGTCACATGTTTCTTGTCCAGACAAAATCAGAGGAACATGTTATGAAACACTTCATCCTAAGCTCCCTTGCAATCGGCTTGACTGCCGGCATCGCTTACGCTCAAGAACCTGTATGGGACGCAAATACCATCGTGCTGGAAAGCGAGAAATTGGCCGAAGGTGTGTTTGCGGTTATTCCGACAGGTGCCACCGAAATGGCCGAAAATGGCTTTCCGATTGCCACATCAGCCGGTTTTGTGATTGGTGAAAATGGCGTATTGATCGTGGAATCGATGCTGAATGAAAATTTGACCGATCAGTTGCTTGATCTTATCGCCAAAGAGACCGACCGGCCGATACGCTATTTGGTGAACACGAGCTATCACGGCGATCATTCCTATGGGAACCAATACATTCCAGACAGTGTCGACATCATCCAACATGCCAACACGGCCGCCTATATCCGCGGCAATCTTGAGGCAGACAAAGTTTTTATGATGCAAAACTTTGGCCAAGGGCGCGGCATCGAGGATATTGTTGCGACTGATGCAGATATCCTTATCGGGGAAAGTGGCAGCCTTACAATCAATCTTGGGCGCATTTCGGTCGATATTAAGGACTACGGCTTTGCTCAAACGGGGGGCGATTTGTTCGTTTCTGTGCCCGACGCCAATGTTCTTTGGACTGGCAATGCAATTGTCGCCCAAGCACCTGCACTGCCGTGGCTGCTTGACGGAAAATTGCTCGAAACCCGCAAAACGCTAGCCAGCGTTTACGGCGATTTCAATGCCGACACTCTGGTTGTACCAGGGCATGGTCCGGTCACAGACATAAGCGCGGTCAAATGGGCGGTTGATTACCTGACAGCTGTTGAAACCGATGTGAGTGTGGCGCTTGGCGAAGGGCTGAGCTTAGAGCAAACCATACAGCGCGTGCAATTGCCCGACTTCCAAGGTTATGCGCTATTTGGTTGGGTGCATTCCAGCATGAACGTGCCGGCGGCTTACGCAGAGCTACAATAGCGCCAGTGCCGGGCTATTATCAAGATAGCCCGGCATATACTGTTCTTGAAATGAGAACGACTATGCTTGCAATTTACAACTGTTGTTTCTGATGAACCGCATTAGATTTCAATTGAATGCCTCGATATTGAATGGAGCCTGTCCGCATGACTGACCAAAGCCCGCCGATCATTGCCGCGAAGACCCCCGCCAAAACCGAACTGGAGGCTGGCAAAGACTATTATTGGTGCCGCTGTGGCAGATCCAAAAGCCAACCGTTCTGTGACGGCTCGCATAAAGGCAGCGGCATAACTCCGCTCAAATTCACCGCAGAAAAGACAGGGCCAGCCGCATTGTGCCAATGCAAAGCCAGCGCCAATGCGCCGTTTTGTGACGGCACCCACGCAACGCTTGGTGACCTTGAACCGGGTGATGCGGCCCCTGAACCCAAATCAGACGTGCCCACGGCAACCCCCACCCCAGAAGAACCAACCGTCGCCCGTATCCATGCATTGGCCAAAGACGGGCTGTCCAAGCTTGGTCATCACGGCGAAATGGGCGCGATGGGTGTGCCACGTAAGGACCTGCCGCATTGGGACGACATTCAAATGCTGCCCGCACAAATGGCCCGCAAGCCGCTGCTTGATGATGTGCCCGTCACGACGTCGGTCACGATCGGGCCGCGGGCCGCAAAGCCATTGCAGCTGGATATCCCGCTTTTTGTCTCGGACATGAGTTTTGGCGCGCTGTCCGAAGAGGCCAAGGTCGCATTATCGCGCGGTGCCCAGATGGCGGGCACGGGTATTTGTTCCGGCGAAGGCGGGATGTTGTCCGAAGAACAGGCCGAAAATTCCCGCTATTTTTACGAGCTGGCGTCCGCCCGTTTCGGTTGGGACCTTGAATTGGTCGCAAAGGTTCAGGCGTTCCACTTCAAAGGTGGCCAAGGCGCAAAAACCGGCACCGGCGGCCATTTACCCGGTGACAAGGTGCAAGGCAAAATCGCGCAAGTCCGCGGGCTGGAACCGGGGCAAAGCGCCATTTCACCCGCAACATTCCCCGACCTGCACACACTCGCAGATTTCCGCAAACTGGCAGATGCCGTTCGGGAGCGATCCGGTGGCATCCCCATCGGTTTCAAGCTGTCCGCGAACCATATCGAGGACGACATTGATTTTGCCCTCGCGGCCAGCGCGGATTACATCATCCTTGACGGTCGCGGCGGTGGCACGGGGGCGGCCCCGTTGATTTTCCGCGACCATATCTCTGTGCCGACCATCCCCGCCTTGGCCCGCGCGCGTGCGCATCTGGATGCCAAAACAGGGCGCGAGGTGACTTTGGTGATTACAGGTGGCCTGCGGGTTGCCGAAGACTTCGCCAAGGCGATGGCCTTGGGGGCCGACGCGATTGCGGTGTCAAATTCGGCCATGCAGGCCGTGGGCTGCATAGCCGCGCGCATGTGCAATTCCAACAATTGCCCTGTCGGCGTCGCGACCCAAAAACCGGACCTGCGCGCGCGGCTTGATGTGCAAGTCGGTGCGCAAAAACTGGCACGATACTTTGGTGCCTCGGTTGAACTTATGCAAGTTCTGGCGCGGGCTTGCGGGCACAATAGCCTGTCCGACTTTGCCCACCGCGACCTGACCACTTGGAAAAAAGAAATGGCCGATCTTAGCGGTGTTCGCTTTGGCGGCGTTAACCGCTAAGCGCAAGACAGCCATGCAGCGCGATGGCTTTTCGCGCCGCTTTGTCGCCCCTACGTCAACGGGGAAAGGAAACAACATGTTGGACGACTTCACTATCCGCACCGAAAATATGCCAACCGAGATGCAAAGCCTGCTGCGTACATACCCGCGCGACACATGGGAGGCCCACCCCGGTTTCAAGGAAAAAACCCGCCACTGGCTGGGCGCGCACCGGATGTTTCGACAACTGAGCGCGTCGGTGCGCAAGGATACCGAGAGCTATTTGAACGGCGATCATGATGCAAATGATTTTGCGGGGCGACTGTCCTATCGCGGCGGCATCTTGGTCGGCAATCTGCATGGGCATCACGGCTGGGAAGATCATGCCTACTTCCCCGAATTGGCGGCGGCAGACCCCCGTTTTGACGCGGGACTAGCGGTGCTTGAAAAGGATCACGCCGATTTGGACGTTGTTTTGGATAGCTTCACCCGCACCGCCAATCGCACGATCAAACTGGTGCAGCTTGACGAAAAGGCAGCGTTTGAAGAAGCTGGTAAATTGCATGGGGTCGCGCAAACAATAGAGGCCTTTTTGCAGCGCCATTTGACCGACGAAGAAGAGCTGGCGGTGCCGATCATTTTGCACCACCGTTTGCGCGGATAAGCAGGAGAAACAGATGTCAAAAACATCCACCGAAGAGGCCCAGACAGACGCCGCCGCACGCCGCGCCAAAGGTGAATTTGTGCGCGGCGTCAGCGGGTTCAGGTCCGTGTTGGGCGAGGACCCCGATTTTCCTGCCGAACCGGGGCGCTATCATCTTTTCGTCGCCCTCAATTGCCCATGGTGCCACCGCGTAACCTTGGCACGCAATGTTCTGGGCTTGCAGAATGCCATCACGATGGACGTGGCCTTCCCCAGCCGCACAACGCAAGACGACCCTGTTGCGCCGAACCTGTGGGAATTCAACCCGAGCCGCATCGCATCCCTGACCGGCACGACCCTGCCGGAATGCACCACGGAAACGGCGACCGGCCAAAACGTCCGCCTCGCCAAACAGATTTACGAGGCCGAAGGGTCCCATGAGGCCTCTGTGCCGATCCTTTATGACAAAAAGACAAAGCGCATCGTCGCCAACGAAAGCGCCGAGATTATCCGGATGCTGAACGCGCAAGCCAGCGCGCTTGGCAGCACAATCGCGGACGCCGACAGGCCGGACCTATATCCCGCCGGCGATGGCCATGACGCGCTACGACGTGACATCGATACGCTGAACGAACAGATTTATGTGGGCATCAACAACGGGGCGTATAAGGCCGGATTTTCGTCTGATCAGGCGGTTTATGCCGCTGCTTTTAAGGGATATTTTGACACACTTGAGGCATTGGAACACCGGTTGGCATCGGATGGCAGACCCTATCTGACGGGCGATTATTTCACCGAGGCCGACCTGCGCCTGTTCCCGACGCTCTACCGCCATGACCCGGTTTACTATGTGCGGATGAAACTGAACGGCGCCCGGGTTCTGGACTATCCGCATCTTTGGCAGTGGCTTTGTCGGGTCTATGCTTTGCCCGGCGTGGCCGATAGCAATGCGTTGATCCACTGTCGCCAAGGCTACTTCGGGCGGTCCTGGAACAATGTCGTGCCACTGGGGCCATTCCATCCGATGCCCTATCCGCAAGCATATTTGCATCCCGAATTGGCGCGGTGAACACTGGGGAAATCGAGATCATTTGCGGATAGGCGGACAGAATTACCAAGAGCGGGCACGGCAGAGCAATACCACCGGCGCGTGGCCACCCTGATTTCATCACTGCGGCCAGCGGAACACCTCGTCCGTGCACAAATGACCTGCCCCCCGAGGCTCCCTTAGTGATAGTGATAGTGATAGTGAGAGTTTACAGGCTTGGATTTCATATTCGTCGGTTTCGTTTTGGGCAAGCGCGTCGTGCGCGGAGCCCTCAAATGGTGCAAGCGCTCGCACCATTGCCGGCAATCGTTTGCATGGCAAGCCATGAGAGGGCGCTTCAGCG
>Ga0316209_1000302_pt1 | contig 96437 bp, 82 predicted proteins | sample 6monopyrite_MG_FD_204945 | JGI IMG/M metagenome (GOLD analysis project Ga0316209, IMG submission 204945) | Microbial mat bacterial communities from mineral coupon in-situ incubated in ocean water Damariscotta River, Maine, United States -... | ecosystem: Environmental > Aquatic > Marine >... | reverse complement strand
GACTGTTGCGACCGATTGGTGATGTTCCGCCTGCCGAATATGAAATATTGTATGATCAACAAACTGAGTCAAGCAATGTCGCATGACTCAAATAAAACTGCCTCCGATCAACCCGGGGCGATTCAGTTTCACAAAAGACAGCCGCCTTACAAATAAAAAATCGCCGTTAAGGCGGTTTTTTCAATATCTGCAATATCTGGGGACACAATGCTTAGTATGCGCTGAATTGATTAAATGAAACCCGAGTTTCGTAAACGAAACAAACAGAAACAAACAGAAACAAACAGGACAGCCATCATAAAAAAGTAAAGTTTAAAATAGTGAATTAGTTAAAACCAATCGCTATATACCCGCTAATCATTTAGCACTAAGCCTATTCACTGTTTTCAGGTATACTGTGTAACCATTATCATTACCAATGGAGATATTATGACTGAAGAAAAAAAACCGACGAGTGTCACCCAAGCATTGTTGGCTAAAAAGGCTGAGATGGCTAAAAATAAAGATCAACCACGCTTTCCGACTTCTAAGAAGGGATTTCATAACAACGCGAAACATGCTGCGCGTAACTCTAAAGGCCAGCCTTAAAAATCAGTAGAATCAATGGGGAAGAGTCATATTGACCGTCCTCTCAGCGTCATATCTGTATATCTAGGGACACAATACTTACATGCGCTGAATTGATGAAATCCGGATTTGATTTCATCAATAGAATAAAACAAGACACCTATTTCAAACTGTCATCGCGAACGCAGTGACGCGATCTCACTTGCCAAGCCTCGAGATTGCCGCGTCGCTCTGCTCCTCGCAATGACAGTTAAAGAGAATCATCGTAATGACAGCTGCGGTCACTGTTAAACCCTCATGTTTTTATTGAAAGTATCTAATTATGGCTATTCTATTAGCCCATGGTGAGATCTCGGCGAACTGTCATCGCGAACGCAGTGACGCGGATCTCACTGCCCAGCCTTGAGATTGCCGCGTCGCTTTGCTCCTCGCAATGACAGCTAAAGCGAATCGTCGCAATAACAGATAAAGAGAATCCCCACAATCGTTAGTCAACCTGCTTAACATCGGCATCAACCTGGGCTTTTAATCCCTGGGCATCAGTGAATAGCTGATCGATGGTCACAAAAGAAATCCCTGTCGAGCCATGCGGTCTGATCTGTGTGCTAAATGCCAGTTCTCCAATCTCTTTACTTTCTGAGAAGTAGCTTTGCATTTGAACCATACCGGAAAGCGCACCAGCGAGTAGAAACGAAATGGTAAATTTCGTCACCATTGAGCGGCGCGATACCACACATAGATGGATAAAAAGCCAAACAATCGCGAGCGCTGCATAGAGGGCCATCTCTACCGTTTCGAGCGCACTGCCTGGTGAATAGATAAACCCAACATAGCCAGTAGAGACGCCCACCAGCTCAACGATGATCAATATTACACTCAGCACGGCAAGGTGTTGAAAGAAGCGAAATTCATGACTCACCAGGCGTGTGCCCGCCGCCCACATACCCGCCACGATAAGTGAACCGAGCACCATGCTGATCAATCCCACCATCCACTCTCTGCTTGATTGCGTTGAGGTCTGCGACAGGTAACCATTCACTCCCATCACAATAAGACTTACCACAAACAACAATAGTAAAAATGGTGGTTTTTTTCCGAGCAACAGTACATCAAAGACACCTGCCCGGATCACTACCGGCGCTGCCATCGGGTGATTCAGAAACATAAAGCGGAGATCGGTATGTCCAACACGCACCTGGTCACCACTTGTTAACGATACTTCACTGACGCGCTGTTTGCTGCCCCACTTAACAATACCGTTGACGCTATCGACATCTAGCAGTACCGGCTCACCCTGCTCATTCAACTCAATGCGCGCTTCACAAGGGGCCAGGTATTGGTCATCAAGAATCACATCATTACTGTATGCGGTACCGATGGTGGCTGGAAAGCGATCCACGCGAACCCGCTGCTTGACGCGCCCGTTACGCCCCAGCAGCTCGACAAAGATGACCGGTGCGATGCTTTCAGGTTCTGTGATCCCAGTCTCTGTCATATCGGCTTTTATGATTACTGATTCCATGCGAACAGCTCCAGATAGCGCTTTGAGGTTTCGACCGCCGTCTCAAAGGTCACACCAGATAGCACCAGCTCACTGGTTAGGCCACTTTGCGCATCACCCAGCATCGCCAGTTTAAACACCACATCATAAAGCCCATCCATCTTGCGGTAGCGTCGCACACAAAACGCCGTCTTAAATTCCAGCCCGTTATGGGCCAGGCCATCACTCTGACAACGAAACTGCGTCACCTCCTCCGCATCCGCCCACAGGCGACTGGGATGATGCCCAAAGCTATTACTATAGAGATGAGAAAATTGATAGTCATTCAAATCAAGTGATTCCAGAAAAATATGGTGAATATAGGCAGAGCCAGAAACATGTTGATTAGAAATATAGAGATAGTCCTCTGTGCTGCATTGATGATCGGTACGCATCGAAGGGCCATTATCTGAATCACTGGAGCCACCCCAGCAGTTAAAAAAATGGGCGGGTGTGGTTGGCACCTGGTAACCACCCATCTCCACGGTGTCACCCGCTTTAAACAATTTGTCCGCCACATATACCTGTTGGTGATCCTTTAACTGCTGCTCGACTAGCGTTACAAATGGCACGGGTGGTTGGTAGCCCTCGGCCACTGTGGCATCATAAAGACGATGTGCATATTCCACTGGCACCAGAAAACTGACCTGATTACCCGAGGTTGCCACGTTAATCCCTACCACCTCACCCGCAGCATTCACTGCTGGGCCGCCGCTCATGCCAGAATTAAGTGAACCGGTGAAGTGAATCTTTTTATAAAAGGCGTGTTCAAGTAGACCGTTATAGGTCCCCTCGACAATGGTGATGCCGTAATCATGCGGGTAACCAAACGAAAAGATACGCGCTCCCTGTGCGGCCTCATCTGTAGCGAAAGCCAGATACTCATCAATCACCGCAGGCTCCACTACTCGCGCCACGGCCAGATCATTTACCACATCGATATTCAACACCTGTAAAAGGTGACTATTTTTATCATCATCCAGGTATTCAACACGATACTTTTCAGGGTCATGGACCCATGCGGAGATAACGTGAAAGTTGGTTACCAGGTAGCCTTTGTCATCGACAAAAAAACCGGTGCCGATCACCGACTTCGCATCCGAGGCCCGGTCCACAATTCGAACCTTTACCGCCGCCCCGGCATAACGCTCAAAGACAGCCGTAGCATTAGGTGCTGACTCAGCTGCAAAGCCATAAACTGAAAATAGTGAGGCGATTAAAAGCGCAACAGCCTTAAGCAGTGAGCGAGGTAACAATAGATTCTTCATCAAAATATTATCCACTTAAACCTATGTTCAGGCGTCGGAGAGAAATTCCGTCACCACTATAGCCATCTATATCTCATACAGACATTTATCGACAACTTACAGTAGATATGTAGAAAGCCTGGAATATTTACCACTACCAACACGTTTTCATACTAAAGCTAGTTATAACAGTCAATTCGTAGGGCGTATTAGCGAAGCGCGAAAAATTGGTAATTCAAGTCCTTTAGGGTAATCCGCCGTATGTCACAATCGATTTCAGTCATCTCAATATTGAAGCCCCTTTGCTACAGTTATTGGTAAATCATTTGTTGGTTCTTCATTAAGTCTATACATACGGCGGATTACGCTTCGCTAATCCGCCCTACAAAAGCACTCAAAAAAATAGACTGGGTTGAGTGAAATGAACTCCTGGTAATGGTCACAAACAGAAACAAATCACGCCATCTCTTTTTTAAGATTTTTATCCACCAAAATAAAGCCAAAGGGAAATACACCCGCCAGAAATATCAGTAACCATTTAATCACCGGCCACTGCTGCTGATGACTGGTAACGAGCGACATCACCAGATAGATGAGGAAAAGTGTACCGTGTGTGATACCCGCATACCAGACAGCTTCGTTAATACCCCACTTATATTTAAGCGGCATCGCGATAAACAACAGCACCAGTAGCGAAACGCCTTCAATAAGGCTGATCAAACGGAAGCTTTTCATTGATAACTCCAGGTAGCAACAGATGAATGGCTCAGGTAGATGGCCTTAAATAGCCATTAGCATTCTACCTCCACCACTGCATATTGTTACGGCACCTGGCAAAGAAACTAAATAACCTCGATTTCCGTCTTGCAAAATGATGTGTAAATAATTATATGGATATTGAAAATTTATTACTACTAACCCGCTATATCACTTTTGCATTTAATATGTGAATTCGTCTTTATGAGTTTGTTCCAGGGGTCGATGACGCCTGTTGTTTGGCGTATACTGATCCATACAACGTCGTCTTTTAGTGAAAGAGAGCTAGCTATGAGTAAGTCGCAAAACAACCTAATTGAATTGAATGGTGAAAGCCTGCCGTTAGATGAATTTGTCTCGCGTTACAAGGCACAGGAGAGTGAGCTTAAACAGCTCAAACAGTCGGTGAAAGATCGTAAAAGCCGACAAGAAAGCGATGAGTATCTTAAGCCTTTCCAGGCAGAGCTTATTCGTTTGCAGAAGTATCTTGAAGACCAGAATCGCCGTATGATTATTCTATTTGAGGGGCGTGATGCCGCAGGTAAAGGCGGCACCATCCGCCGAGTCACTCGATATATGAATGAGAAGCACTATCGTATAGTCGCACTGGGCAAGCCTTCGGAGGAACAACGTACCCAGTGGTACTATCAAAAATATATCTCGCAGTTTCCTAGAGGTGGTGAAATCGTATTGTTCGATCGTAGCTGGTATAACCGTGCCATGGTAGAGCGCGTATTTGGATTTTGCGACGAAGATGAGTATGAAAATTTTATGGGTGGTGTTGCCGGCTTCGAACGTGATTTGGTGCGCAACGGGACGATTCTATTAAAACTCTATTTCAGTGTCACAAAGGATGAGCAGGCCCGTCGCTTCGAACGCCGTCGTACTGACCCGCTGCGTCAATGGAAATTGAGTGAGGTAGATCTTCAGGCTCAAGATCGCTGGGATGAGTTTACTGACGTTAAATATGAAATGCTCAAGCGCACTAACACGATTGAGTGCCCCTGGACGATAATACGCTCTAACGACAAAAGTGCAGCGAGGGCCAATGCGATTAAAGTTATTCTGAATTCTGTGAACTATGGTGAGCATGATGCAAGTTTAGATTATGTTCCCGATCCGAAGATTGTTATATCAGGGGCAAGAGAACTTGAGTTGATGGAAGCGCAGAAGATAAAGAATGGTGCGTTTTTCGCGTAAGGTGTTTTTTCGAACTGATTTGAATGTAGCCATAGACGTATCAAATTGTCGGTGGCGCGGTACATGCGAGTGGATCTATTCGCTCATAGAAAGGAATGCTTAGTAGTGCCGAACAGTGATGAAAATATTGTTGCCTCTATAGACCTTGGCTCTAACAGTTTCCATATGCTCGTGGCTCGATATCAGGATGGTAAATTAACGGTTATCGACCGAATAAAAGAGATGGTGCGGTTAGGCGATGGTATCGACAGCAACAATCAACTATGTCCCGATGTGCAGGCTCGCGGCCTTGCCTGTTTGGAGCGCTTCGGAGATCGCCTTCAGGGGATTCCTCAACAAAATGTTCGTGCCGTCGGGACTAATACTCTGCGTAATACGGAAAATGCGGCCGACTTCCTCAGTCGTGCTGAAGCAGCTCTGGGGTTTTCCATTGATATCATCTCAGGAGTTGAAGAGGCACGCCTCATTTACTTAGGCGTTGCTCAGGACATTGCAGTAGACGGGCAGCGACGCTTTATTATGGATATTGGTGGTGGTAGCACCGAGTTAATCATCGGTAGTGGTGCAGCACCTGAGCAGATGGTTAGCCTTGAGATGGGCTGCGTTAGCGTGACACGTCGCTTCTTTGAAGGTGGGGATATTACGCCAGAGCGTATCGCGCAGGCCCGCATCTTCGCGCAGATGGAGTTAGAGCCACACGTAGAGCGTTATTTGAAACATGGCTGGGAGCAAACCATCGGTGCCTCTGGCACCATTAAAGCGGTTAACCGGGTGGTTAATGCAATGGCTTGGTCTGAGTCTGGTATTACGCTCGACTCGCTACATACATTACTCGCTGAACTTGGTGAGGTTTCGCATGTTAAAAATATTAAATTTGAAGGATTGAGTGTTGAGCGAGCACCTGTCTTTATCGGCGGGGTGATCGTATTACTGGCCACTTTTGAGGCGCTCGGCATTAAAGAAATGATGGTGTCAGATCGTGCGCTACGTGAAGGTTTAATTCTAGACCTGGTTGGTCGCTTTGAGGGAGAAGATGTCCGCGATAATAGTGTCGCCAATCTTGCTGAGCGTTACCATGCAGAGAAAAATCAGGCTCAACGTATTAGTCAAACAGCTATACAAGTTATTCAGCAGGTTGCTAATCCCTGGCAACTTGATACAGAACAGGCTGAGAAATGGATTGATTGGGCTAGCCAGCTCCATGAGATTGGTTTGGATGTTGCCCATAGTCGTCATCACCATCATGCCGCATATATTATTGAACACTGTGACCTTGCTGGTTTTTCTCAGCAAGAGCAGCAACTGCTTGCAACGTTAGTGCGCTGTCACCGCAACAAATTGCCAGCAGCACTGTTTAAAGCGCTGCCGAAGAGAGCCCGGAAATTTGCCAAAAAGCTATCTGTAATACTACGTCTATCAGTGATACTACATCGCAGCCGAAGCGCTAATATCATTCCAGAAATCAAGGTAGTTGCAGCGCGTAAATCTATCCAGCTCATTTTTTCTGATGAATGGCTAGCGAACCACCCACTCATCCGTATGGACCTTGAGCAAGAGGTAAAATACCTACACAGCATTGACTACAGTATAAGTTTTACTTAAGGAGCCTCTGAGAGTTAAGAGATTACTTAAGTAATTGGCGGTAAAATTTTAAGCCCAGCTGTTACGACGACTAAGACAGGCTACTGCAAACAACATTTTTTGTATTTTTTGCCACTACCACAGGGGCAAGGATCATTACGCCCGATTTTGGGTATGTCACTCTCGAATGAGTCATCCTGCTTTGAGTTAATGTAGGCATCTTCAAGTGCCAGTGCTAGCGCATGGAACTGCCCCACGCAGCCATTAATGGCTGCCAGTAACTCAGGAAAGTTTTGCTGTAATTTTGCTGGATTTTCATTATTCGCTAGCGTGTTTTCCCACTCTGCCAATGCCGCAACCATGCCTAAAAAGGCCAGATGCTCTTCTTCCATCTCAACAAAACGATCATCATGTGGCTTTAACTCTTCGTATACCTGCATCCATGCAGACTCACTCAGCATATAGCCCTGAAGGTAGCCATCACACCACTGACGCAGGGCATCGGTTGGTTCCTTGATATCAAGCGGCAAATCAAGCGCCTCATGTAAACTAAACGTTTCATACGCGAGCGCGTCACTGATCTCATTGCTCACAGCAACCCAGGCCTTTCTTAAATCACCATCGAGCGCAAACCATGCATCGGCACCCTCTTCATCCCCATCCAGCACCATAATACCGACATCAATGTCGCTAATCGCTTCCGGGCAAGTGAGCGTTGAGGTCAGCGCGCCCTGTAATTGATAGCGATTAAAACAATCATCACTGCGTGAGGGATCGGCCAGAAAGTCATCGATTAATGTTAAAGCATTCATTGTCTGTTTCCCTTGAGATGGCAGCGCGTTTGAACGTTGGTAAATTGTCGCTAACTCCCCGTTGAGGTTCAAGATAAATCATTCGCAAATAGCCAGGTAAGGCGCTATAAAATAAAAAAGCCACCTTACGGTAGCTTTTGCAGATTTGAAGATAGTATCAACAGGAATCAAACCATTTCTTCTGAGCCCTCAAAAGCGGCTTCAAGCCTGGCGGCCATCTCAGCTTTGTCTTCGAGGCCATTGATCACGTTTCGCACATTATTAAATGCTGCGACTGCCTGTTCTGGGTTTTTGGCGTAGCCATGAATGGATGGATAACTCCAACCGGCGGCTTTGAGGATCCGTTTTTTGAATTTTGTGCCATCGGAGCCACCGCCGCCAATTTGAGTGAGCAGCTGCTCAATTTTCACATGCGGTGCAATTCGTCCCGGCAAGAAGGTGCTGAAATCCTCCACGACAATATTATCAAACTCCATAATCTCTCCTCGGTCACTTCAAACAGGGGCCAATCTCATCCCTATTTCGACCCGAAGCGCAGATTAATTACATGCAATATAAGGCGAAATCTAAAATAATCGGCTAACTAGCGAATATTTAACAGTTCAACATCAAATACCAGTGTGGCATTCGGCGGAATCTTGCCACCTGCACCGCGCGCGCCGTAACCGAGCGAGGATGGAATGGTTAAGGTGCGCTGACCACCGACCTTCATGCCCACCACGCCCTGATCCCAGCCGTCAATCACCCGCCCGGCACCCAGTTTGAAACCAAATGGCTGGCCACGGTCACGCGAGCTATCGAACTTTTTGCCTTTCTGGTGAGTGGCGGATTGGTCATAAAGCCAGCCGGTGTAGTGAACAGAGATCATATCGCCTCTCGCCGCTTCAGCCCCATCGCCAACCTTCACATCCTTTTTAACCAGCGTAGAAACACTCTCCGAGCTGCTAGTGGCTGATGTTTGATCGGAGCAGCCACTCAATACTGTTAATCCTGCAAAAACAATGGCTAATGGTAAAATAATAAAACGGCACCGCATGACTCACTATCTCCTATGACTGATTGATGACAAAGTACCATTACTCCCCTACCACATGCCAATCATTTGGTTAATCTGCCTGATGGGTTTAATAATAACGCTTCTATCATCCGCTATCCGCTATAATACCGCGCAACAATAGATGTAGAGTTTCATGAAAATACCAAAAAGGTTAAACCCATTACTCGACGACGGCCTGATCGACGAGGTGATCTGCCAGCTGCAGAGTGGCAAAGAGGCCCAGGTTTATATGGTGCGCTGCGGCGAGGCTGTGCGTTGTGCGAAGGTCTATAAAGAGGCGAATAAACGCAGCTTCAAACAGGCGGTTCAGTACCAGGAGGGCCGTACGGGGCGCAATAGCCGCCGCAATCGTGCGATGCAGAAGCGCACTAGTTTTGGCCAGAAAGAGAGTGAAAAAGCATGGCTTAGCGCTGAGGTCGATGCACTCTACCAACTTGCAGCAGCCGGTGTGCGGGTGCCTCAGCCCTACGGCTTTGTCGATGGGGTGCTGCTGATGGAGCTGATCACCGATGGTGAAGGCCATGCGGCGCCGAGACTTAGCGAAGTCGATTTCACTGAAGCGCTGGCACTGGAATACCACGAGCGCTTGATTCGCGATATCGTGCGGATGCTCTGCGCGGGGCTGGTGCACGGCGATCTATCCGAGTTCAACGTGCTGGTCGACAAAGATGGCCCGGTGATTATCGATCTACCGCAAGCCGTTAATGCCGCGGGAAACAACAGTGCACCAGCAATCCTGACGCGTGATGTGAATAATATGAGTGATTTCTTTGGCCGCTTCGCACCCGCGCTCGCCTCAACAACTTACGGCAAAGAGATCTGGCATCTCTACGAAAAAGGCAGCCTCACCCCGGAGAGCGAGCTTACTGGGCATTTTATTGAGAGCACCATCGCCGCCGATGTCGACGATGTGATGAAGGTGATTGATGCTGCCGCTGAAGAAGAGTTTGAACGTCGCCGGCGAGCAGAGGAATTTGGTGACCCTTAACAGCGCTAAGCTGATTAAGGAGAGCGTCCGCAATGTGGATCACATAATCATGCTGTAGAGTGAATCAAATGCTGCGGTTACATGCCTCTTTCAATTGCGTGTTGTTAGCTGCACACACACCAAGCTTAGTGTGAAATATACCAGTAGTTTTTTTCATCGGCCCCTTCATCTCTGCAAAGAACACCACCATCCAGGGTTTTGTCCGTTACCGATACTTTTCCATCTTTTATAAGAACTCCCTGTGATTGAAATCCACAAATTAGGTTTTCGGAAATCCCCCATTCTTTACGGATCGAGTCTGAAATCGGAGTGCCTGCAACTATTAGGGCAGCATCAACCCCTACCTTCGGATAGGCGTAATACTGGGGTGATTTGTCAGGTACTCTCAAGAAATGGCAAGGGGGTTTAGGGTGCAGAAGGAGCCTGTTTTCACCGTTTATTAAGTAGCATTTTTCATCAATCGTGGCCAAATGGATGTTTTTTTCCAATAGCTCTATTCTATCGGTCACAGTTTCAGACGCCATAGAACAGGAAGTGGTAAAGAAAAGTGCCAGATATATTAAACGTTTCATACGCCTATAGTTCCCAAAACCAGACCTCTTCTCCAAGAGAAAAATAGTTTGGGAACCCTCCTTTCATTGTCGTCCCATTCCAGACGTCAATGTGGTCGGTGTTACCCCAACCGTTCTTAATAAACACTATACCTTTTTTGCCCGTAAAGTCTAAGTTAGTAACATTCTTATGTACCTTAACTTTTCCGAAGATAGTCTCTTTTGATTTAATCCAATCAGCGAGCTGTTGCGCTGCCAGTATATGTTTTGGCGAATGCTTGAAGCCAGGGTAGCACCTTCTATTCGGAAACATCGTATCGAAAGAATTTGTATCTACACCCGATTTTTCCAAAGCAACCCCCATTCGAATAGCACATTGGTTTTTAAATGTGGCGCTATCACAAGGTTTTTTTGGATAAGGGTGATTAGCCCATAAAGCACTAGAATTTACTGATGGCATAATATGATCTCCTTTTTATCAATACAGCTAACAGTAGAGCTAGACGGCCTCCACTAGATGCAGCGCTTCTGCCACGTCCACCGCAACCAGGCGTGAGACACCCGGCTCGTGCATGGTGACACCCACCAGCTGGTTTGAGATTTCCATCGTGATCTTGTTATGGGTAATAAAGATGAACTGCACCCGGTCTGACATCTCTTTGACCATCTGACTAAAACGAATGGTGTTGTTGTCATCAAGCGGCGCGTCAACCTCATCGAGGATACAGAACGGCGCTGGATTCAGCTCAAAGATGGCGAAAACCATGGCGACCGCAGTAAGCGCCTTTTCGCCACCAGAAAGCAGGTGAATACTGCTGTTACGCTTGCCCGGTGGATGCGCCATAATGGTAACACCGGCATCGAGCACATCTTCACCGGTCATCTCCAGGCGCGCACTACCGCCACCAAACAGGCGCGGGAACAGCTCCTGAAGCTTTTCGTTTACCTTCTCGAAGGTATCTTTAAAGCGAGTTCGCGTTTCATGGTCGATCTTGCGAATCGCACTCTCTAACGTCTCTAACGCTTCATTGAGATCGGTAAGTTGCGAGTCAAGATAGACCTTTCGCTCCGACTGCTCGGTGTACTCTTCGATCGCCGCAAGGTTGATCGCGCCCAGGCGTTGAATGCGGCGTTCCATCTCTTCTGCCTGCTTTGCCCATTCTGCCTCATTGGCTTCCTGCGGCATCTCTTCGATTAACTGCTCAAGTGTAAATTGAGATTCGTCGATCTGCTCCTGCAATGTCTGGCGGCGAACCTTAATCTCCTGCCACGCCATCCGCATCTGTTCCAGCTCAGAGCGGATTTCCAGTACTTGCTGCTCAACTTCACTACGGCGAGCACCGAGTTTACGCAACTCATGGTCACACGCCTCTACCTGACGGCGCACTTCGGCCAGCTCACCTTCCACCAGCAGACGCCTTTCAAGATACTCTTCGAGCTCCATTTTGCTGGTTTCAAGCGGCTCAATCCCATCTTCAATCGCAATGGTTAGCTCTTCGCGGCGACGTTCCAGATTGCCCATCTGGCGCAACATCCGCTCGGTATTGGTGGTCAGTGTGCCCAGCTGGGTACGCATCGAATCGATTCTAAGCATAAATTCACGCGCCGTATCACGGTCACTCTGCGCCTGCTGACGACGCGCTTCCAGCATCGCACTCAGCTCTTCGCGTTGATCACCCAGCAGCATTCGCTGTTCCTGGTGCTCTGTCATCTCAGCAATCATGATTTCAAGCCGCTCACGCGCGACAATCAGCTCTTCGCTGCCCTTTTCACTATGAGCACGAATCTCTTCAATCTCTTCCTGCAGGCGGCTCTTTCTCGCCTCTACCTGCTCCAGGCGTGCATTTTTACTGCTCAGCTGCGAACGAACCTCGGCATTTTTATGTGCCGCCTGGTTAATATTACTTTGTAGCGTTTCACGCTGCTCTTCTAGTGCTGCCAGCTTGAACTGGCCTTCTTCAAGCGTTTGCTCGAGTTGACAGAGTCGCTCATCCGCCTCATCTAGTTTCTGCGAAACAAGCTTAAGCTCCTGTTCTCTAACTAGAACACTACCTTCTTCCTCGCCACCACGGACAACGCGCAACCAATCTGGACCGACCCAGATTCCGTCACGAGTAACAGCCGACTCATGCGCCTGCAGCTGGCTACGTAACGCCAACGCATCTTCCATTGTATCAATCGCATAGATTCCGGCGAAAAGCCCATCAAGCGGCCAGGTTGCCTGAACCTTGCTGGCTAGCGCCATACCGACCGGTCTGGATGAAACTTCTGATTTAGCCTGAATATCGAAAAGACTCAACGTTCCCTGCTGTAGCGAAGCGAGTCGATCGGTGACGCATTCAACGCCATCGACACAAAGTGCTTCAATGTTTTGACCTAGAACGGTCTCAACTGCACGCTCCCAGCCATTTTCAACCTCAAGAGTCTCTGCAAGACGACGCACCCCGTCGAGATCGTGTTCTTCGAGCCAGGTTGTCACCGCGCCCGCTTGCTTACCCAGCGCTGCCTTTTGAAGTGCATCGAGCGACGCATACTGCTTCTGCAGTTCAACCAGATGGCTTCGCGCATCGACCATTTCCCGGTTCGTACCGCTATTCGTTTCGCGCTGCTGCGTAATCTCACTCAGCAGGCCGTGCACCTCTTGCTGCAAACCTTCGAGCTGCGCACTGCTCTCGGCAGATTGCTCACTAAGGGTTGCCACTTCTTCTTTAAGATCACCCGCATCAAGGCTGTGGTGCTCTTCATCCATCCGCTGCAGGCGTTTCTGTTGACGCGACATGTCTTCTTCGAGATGGATAATACGGGTGCGCTCAACCTCAGATTGCTGGGTCTTGGCCGCCACCGAGCTATTAAAAGACTCCCACTCTTCCTGCCAGTTACGCTGACTCTCTTCAACTTCGCGCAGTGCCTCCGTCGAGATTTTCGCCTGCGCTTCAGCGGTTTCAAATTGAGGATCACAGGTCTCAAGCGAGGCGTTGATTTCTTCAATCTGGCGCTGATCGTGTTCGATATGAACCTTGCCTTCGGTCAGGGTCTGAAGGGTCTGCTCAAGCTCTAATTGATTCTCTTCGCGCTTTTCCTGCATGTGTTGAATATTCTGCTCAACGCGCGCGATGTCTGCACCAATACTATAGAACTGCCCCTGCACCTGATTGAAGTGCTCATTGGCTTCACTGTGTGCAATGCGCTGTTTTTCAATCTCGGTATCAGTGGTGCACTGTTCGGCCAGTTGCCCCTCAAGTGCGGTCTCCCGCCCCTGAATGACCTGATCTTTCTGTTGAGCCTCACCATCAAGCCCTTGGTAACGCAATGCTAATAGCTGCGCTTTAACCAGACGCTCTTCCTGCTTGAGTACTTTATATTTCTCAGCGGTCTTGGCCTGGCGTTGCAGCGTCTGCAGTCGCTTATCAAGCTCCCCAACCAGATCCTCGACTCGACTCATGTTCTCTTTAGTGTGTCGAATCCGCGTCTCAGTTTCACGACGACGCTCTTTGTATTTGGATATGCCAGCCGCCTCTTCCAGAAAAGCGCGCAACTCTTCCGGTTTCGCCTCAATCAGGCGCGTAATCATCCCCTGCTCAATGATTGAATAACTGCGCGGGCCCAGCCCCGTGCCGAGAAATACATCGGTCACATCGCGGCGACGGCATTTTGTGCCGTTCAAAAAGTAGTTGGATTTGCCTTCGCGGTTGATCTGGCGCTTAACCGACAGCTCAGCATATTTGGCATATTCACCACCGAGTCGCCCCTGGGAGTTGTTAAAGACCAACTCGACCGTCGCGGCACCGACCGGTTTACGACCCGTTGAGCCGTTAAAAATGACGTCCGCAAGCGAGTCACCACGCAGGTTTTTGGCCGAACTTTCGCCCATCACCCAGCGTACTGCGTCGATTACGTTTGATTTGCCACAACCATTCGGCCCAACAACACCGATCAGCTGACTAGGCATCTCTAAGGTGGTGGGGTCTACAAATGATTTAAAGCCGGCGAGTTTAATTTTCTGCAATTGCATGGAAAAGGAAGATACATATAAAGAGCACGCAAAACAAGCCTGAATAGTTGTTAATTGCACACAAACGAGATACCAGATTGATAATCTGTTATTTTATCCGCTCTGAATATCTGATTTTAATTGAAGGAGTAGCCTCGAGCATTTAATACATCACTCAGACAATCACTATTAACTTTTATTAACAATAAGTTGGAGTGGGTTTAGAGATCTGACTGTAATTGATGCATCGACATATCGCCCATGGCCAGCACACCAAGTAAAGCACTCGAAACCTTTGAAAACCCCAATCAGGATCGCGATTACACCGTTCGCATTCGCATCCCGGAATTCACCTGCCTCTGCCCGAAAACAGGGCAACCTGATTTCGCGACCATCAATATCGACTATGTTCCTGAAGAGAGCTGCATTGAGCTCAAAGCACTGAAGATGTACATCTGGTCTTTCCGCGATGAAGGGGCATTCCACGAAAAAGTCACTAATCAGATGTTAAGCGATTTTGTTGCCGCCTGCGATCCCCGCTTTATGCGCGTTACCGCTGAATTCAATGTGCGCGGCGGTGTTTATACCAACGTGGTTGCCGAGCATCGTAATCCGAACTGGATTGCACCTGAGCCCGTTCACCTTCCGTAATATCGACTAATCCAGTTCCCGGATGATATCTCGCAAATGGCGCTCTATTTGGGAATTGATGTCGGCACCAGCGGCTGTCGTGCCGTTGTAATCGACGAGCACGGCAGCCAGGTTGCAACACACCACGTTGCAATGACCGCTCCCGACCATGACGGCCCGCGTATCTCGCAAAATAGCCAGATTTGGTGGCAGGCAGTATGCAAGCTGCTGACGGAACTTGGTCAGACAATAGCCCTTAGCGACATCAGCGCAATCGCCGTTGACGGCACCTCGGGGACACTACTCATCACTGATGACCAGGGCAAGCCACTCTGCAATGCCCTGATGTACAACGATGCTCGCAGTCACAAAGAAGCTGAAATCATTGCTGCCACTGCGCCACCCGAAAGCGGCGCACATGGCACCAGCTCAGCACTCGCCAAGCTTATGTGGTTGCAAAAACAGGGATTGCCTACGAATGCCAGATACGCACTGCATCAGGCGGACTGGATTGTAGGACAGCTGATGGGCAAGTTTGGTATCAGCGATGAAAACAACTGCCTGAAACTTGGTTACGACATTATTAATCGTCGATGGCCCGACTGGTTTGAACAACTAGGTATTGATAGCTCGCTGCTACCGCGAGTGACTGAGCCAGGCACTCCGATCGGTACCATGCGTAGTAGTCTGGCCAAGCAGCTCGGCTTATCACCTCAAACCAGGATCATTAGTGGCACCACCGATAGCATTGCAGCATTTCTTGCAACTGGCGCTTGCCAAATTGGCGATGCCGTTACTTCGCTTGGCTCAACGCTGGCACTGAAGATACTCTCAGACAAACCAATCTTTGCACCCGAACACGGTGTCTACAGTCATCGCCTTGGCGACCAGTGGCTTGTCGGTGGTGCATCGAATTGCGGCGGTACCACACTACTGCAGTACTTTAATGCTGAGCAGATGACTGCACTGACCCCTCAGCTTAATCCAGATAAATCAACGGGATTAAACTACTACCCACTCCCCTCTACAGGCGAACGCTTTCCCGTTAATGACCCCAACCTCATGCCTCGCCTTGCACCGCGCCCCGAGCAGGATTATCTCTATTTCCAGGGGCTGCTTGAGGGCATCGCTTGTGTTGAAAAACAGGGCTACCAGCTACTGGCCAAATTGGGGGCACCATACCCCACAAAAGTCCTCACAATGGGTGGCGGGGCAAATAACTCGAAATGGCTAACCATTCGCCAAATCGCCCTCGGCATCTCAGTGACAAGTTGTAAGCAGACAGAGACAGCATTGGGACCGGCCATGCTCGCGCGCCGAAGCACATAGCAATTGACTATATGACGTTATTTTGCAGGCGTCGCAGTCTGTAGCCCTGCCCTCTCCACGAATATACCTGTCCTCATCTACCGTCTCTGCGGAAGCAAATAAGAACAAGTCAGGTTGAGACAAAATCATCAACGATTAATACAGACACAGGTTGAACCATCATCTCTTTTACATTTGATGATGAGTTGAAAACTAGTTCGATTTTTTCAGAAACCGAGTCAATAACACAATCCGCACGCCGTTAACTCGTCCTTCAATCTGATCAGGATTACTCGTCAATGAGATATTGCGTACCGCGGTGCCTCGTTTAGCGGTAAAACCAGCGCCTTTAACCTCCAGGTCTTTAATCAGTGTCACGCTGTCACCTGCACTTAAAACCGCGCCATTGCTGTCGAGTACAGGCTCATTTTCGTCACTGCTATTACCCGCCTCGGCCCACTGCATAGCCTCATCATCAAGGTAAAGCATATCCAGTAGATCTTGCGCCCACCCTTCAACCGAAAGTTGCTTGAGCAAACGCCATGCGACGACTTGTATCGCTGGCACTTCACTCCACATACTGGTGTTCAGACAACGCCAATGATTCGCATCCAATGCCTCAGGCGAAGCAATCTGCCCGAGGCATTGGTCGCAAACCATAATGCAATGATGAATATCAGGGATACTGACCGGAGGAACTTCGTACACCGCAAGCTTCTCATCAGACGCACATAGCTCACATCTTGATTCACAACGTTGGACCAGTGCCTGCTCAATTTTCATAGGCTAATGCTCCTCAGCATCAATAAATTGTGCGGCATTATGACGCTATTTATAAAACATGAATAGCTAAACAGGCAGGAATCATCACTTCTATCAGCACAAAAAAATGGTGGCATACCGGATATTAATTAACTAGCCCCACAACTCCTGTAAACGTTTATCACGTCCGCAGCCATAACGATAATAGCGATAACGTACAGGATTTTTATGATGATAATCCTGATGGTACTCTTCGGCAGGATAGAAGCGGCTCGCTGCTTCTATCTTTGTCACAATATCGGCTTTAAATGGTTTTGTTTTTTCAAGCATCGATTTCGAGTCGAGCGCATGTTTCATCTGCTGTTCATTATGGTAAAAAATGGCTGTGCGATACTGGCTCCCGCGATCACAGAATTGTCGATCTACAGTGGTTGGATCGATCTTATGCCAGAAGATCGTGAGTAGCTTTTCATAACTAATGATCTTTGAATCAAAGGTGATCTGTACTGCCTCGGTATGACCTGTTATCCCTGCAGTAACTTGTTTGTAAGTTGGGTTAAGTTGATGACCACCAATATAACCTGAGACTGTTTCGGTTACCCCTGGTACTTTGTCAAAATCTGATTCGATACACCAGAAACATCCGCCAGCAAATGTTGCGGTTTGATAATGGCTTGTCTCTTTTTGTTGAGTGGGCGCAGCCACGGAGAGGCCTGGTAGCATGGTTAGTATTAGCAATAATGCGCTCAGTTTAAATGGATATAATAATTTATAAAGATTCATAGTAAAAATCCTCTGGAGATCAGGCGGGAATAAATTTAAGTGCAAGTCCGTTGTTACACCAACGCTCTCCGGTAGGTGGTGGTCCATCTTTAAAAACATGCCCCTGGTGGCCGCCGCAGCGGGCACAGTGGTACTCAGTACGAGGATAAATGAGTTTGAAATCAAGCTTCGTTTCGATATGGTTGGGCAGGCTGGTGTAGAAGCTTGGCCAGCCAGTGCCACTATCAAATTTCATATCTGAAGAAAATAAAGCGAGTTCACAACCAGCACAGACATAAGTCCCCTCACGCTTTTCATCGTTTAGTGGACTGGTAAATGGGCGCTCAGTCCCTTCACGGCGCAGAATATTGTATTGCGCGGGCGTTAAGAGCCCCTTCCACTCATCTTCAGACATCACGATTTTCTCGATCGCTTCATGTTTGGTGGTTTTTGTTTGTGCCATATTATTACCAAATAGTCGCGTGGTAAAAAAGGTAAGCGGCACCAGCCCTAAAGATACAATAAGAAAACGACGACGATTCATGTTCTAGACTCCTTTTCCAGTAATGCGATGTTAGAGTATAAACGCAAAATATCACCTGACGATCTCGTTAACATCACATAGTTATAACATCTGTGAAATATTAAGTCGGCTGGTTCACAGATTGTATTGAATATTTTAATAACACTGTATTCAAGGAACCTCTGATTTATTCATGAGACCCCACCTTGAGCCTAAAATTCCTGCTTCTGCGTTGAAAATCTTCGCCATAGCCGCCACAGAGCTCCCCCCCTGGGCCTTACCCGCGATTCTCACTTTAAACCATTTTAACTGTGCTTTATCAGTCAAAATATCTGCCGAATTATCTAATATGTGACGGATGTTAATCATTTGTGAGAATTGCGAGATAGGGCTGTGAAGAGATGGATGTTTAATACGCTGGTAGTTTCGCTATTAATCTAATCCAAAAAAAGGACCATCATAATGATGAAAAAAAAGCATTTAGCCTTGTTTGCCTTGAGCGTTATGGCATCAACCCCTGTGATGGCACAGGATCTTAATATTCAACTCACCAATTTAACTAACGGAATCTATTTTACGCCACTATTAGCGGCTGCACATGATGAGAATACTCATCTGTTTGTTGAAGGCAGTAGTGCATCTGTTAATCTCCAGGCAATGGCTGAAGGTGGCGATATCTCTGGCCTGTCGAGTGATGTACAGGCCGTGTCCGGAGATATAGTGGAGAATCCTGCCGCTGGCCTGCTGGCGCCAGGCGCTAGTACCAGCTTTAATATGATGACTGGCAATAGCAACACACAGTTCACGTTAACTGCAATGCTGTTACCGAGCAATGATGGTTTTGTTGGCATTGATAGCCTTGATTTGCCCACAGTTGCTGGTACCTATACCTATTACCTGAATGCTTATGACGCTGGCACTGAGGTCAATAATGAATTGGTCGTCACTGGTTCTGGTTCATTGGGTACGCTGGGAATTCCTGCCGCCCCTGGTGGCAATGCAGGTACGGGAGGTACCGGGTTAACCGCAGTAGAGAGCAATACTTTGATACACATCCATCGTGGAAACTCAGGAGATAGCAACATCAGTGGTGGCCTAAGTGATTTAGATAACACAGTGCACCGTTGGTTAAATCCGGTAGCGAAACTGATTATTACGGTTAACTAAAGGAGGCAGTGATGAGAATTCCATTAATATTACCGCTTGTCATGACAGCTGCGACGATGCTACTACAGGGATGTAGTAGTGATAATGACGTCAGTCCAGTTCCACCGGGTGTGACTGACTCAACACAGTTTCAGGTCGATGTGACTAACTTAACCCATAACCAGGCCATCTCTCCTGTTGGTGTAATACTGCACCGCTCTTCGTACCAGCCCTTTACAGCGGGTGCCACTGCGAGTCCAGCACTGGAGGTTCTTGCTGAAGGGGGTAATAATAGTCCGTTTCTTAACGAGGCAAGTGCCAACGAAGCGGTGCTTGATACAGCAGCCGGGGCGGCAGCCATTGCACCAGGAGGTAGTGAGCGTTTTATGCTTACTGGAGTTGTCAGTGCAGATAAGTTAAGCCTGGCGGGCATGCTGGTGAATACTAATGATGGTTTTGCTGCACTGAATAGCGCTGACCTCAGTCAACTTGGTGTGGGTAACAGCGTTATCTTCCACGCCAATGTGTTTGATGCGGGTACAGAGGCTAATGATGAAATGGCAGGTAATCTTCCAGGTCAGGGTGGTGAAGGGCTTAATGACGCGCGTAATGATCGCAATTTTGTCATTGTTCACCCCGGCGTGATTGGTATGATGGATGGCCTGGCGACCTCGGCACTGGATCAATCATACCGCTTTGATAACCCTGCGGTGAAGGTAGAGGTTACTCGTTTACAGTAATGGTAGATCGCACCCACGTTCTGGCGTGGGTGCGATGTAAAATGGCAAACAATGCTGCTATGTTTACACATACTACCGTCATGGAATCAGACCGATGAACCACAAAGTATTAATTGTTGAAGATAACCTCGAGATTGCCAATTTGATACAGCTGCATCTCAAAGATATTCACTGTGATGCAGATATTGCTGTCGATGGTGCGCAAGGCCTCGCGTGTTTTGATGGTGGTGATTATCAGCTAGTGATTCTCGACCTGATGCTGCCAGTTATTGATGGACTGGAGGTGTGTAAACGTCTCCGTAGTCAGGCGCGCTATGTGCCGATCATCATGCTGACCTCCAAATCTTCAGAGCTGGATAGAGTGCTTGGGCTGGAGATGGGGGCAGATGATTACATTACCAAGCCATTTAGTCTGCCGGAACTGGTGGCGCGGGTAAAGGCACAGTTTCGACGTATGGAGGCGATGCGATCTGCCCCTGCTAAACCTGATTTAGCTCGATTACAGTTCGCTGATCTTGTCATTGAAACCGATAAACATCGGGTGTTACTGGCTGACAACAAAATAGAACTGACTGCAAAAGAGTTCGACCTCCTGCTCCATTTTGCCAGCCATCCGGGGCGTGTCTACAGTCGCGCTGAATTACTGGATAAGGTGTGGAATTACCGCTACGAAGGTTACGAGCATACTGTCAATTCACACATTAACCGTCTGCGCAACAAGATAGAAGCCGATCCGGCAAAACCACGCTATATCCTCACCGTGTGGGGTGTGGGGTATAAATTTAACGATGAGTTGCTTTAATGTTTCGTACCCTCTATGCAAGACTCTCTTTTGCACTTGTTATGTTGCTGCTAGTGGTTGGTGTGATATATGCGTTTATCAGCCTTTCCAGTGCCCGCTACTATCATCAGGAAGTGGTACAAAAACTTAACCTCCACCTGGCAAAAAACCTGGTAATGGATCGTAATCTGGTGGAGTCCGGGCGCATTAATCAGGCGGCACTGAAAGAGACCTTCTCCACCTATATGGTGATTAATCCCAGCATCGAGATCTATCTGCTCGACCTTGACGGTAAGATCCTCTCCTATTCAGCAGATCCCGGTAAGGTAAAACGCAATACTGTCTCTCTTGCCCCCATAAGAGAATTTCTCGGCGGGAAGCACCTGCCTGTGCTGGGTGATGATCCTCGTAGCCACGAGCAGAGCAAGGTGTTTTCTGTGACACCAGTGCCAACAGCCGAATCACCAGAAGGATATCTATATGTGGTGTTACGAGGTGAGCAGTATGATGATATCGAACGTTTTATCAACGAGAGTTTTATCCTGCGTCAGAGTGGCTGGGCCTTACTCGGCAGTTTGTTGCTGGGCTTACTAGCAGGCTTAGTGCTGTTTTATAAATTGACGCGCCGTCTCAACCGCTTAAGTGAAAATATGAATAGCTTTCGGCGTAGCGATTTTAGTCAATTTGTAACCACATCAACACAACAACAAGGCGATGAAATTGATCAACTCGCGGCTACCTTTGATGAGATGGCGCAGCGTATTGTTATGCAGCTTGATGACCTCAGGCATCAGGACCGACTACGCCGGGAGCTGGTGGCTAATGTCTCGCATGACCTGCGTACCCCGGTCGCTATTCTTCACGGCTACCTTGAGACCTTGGCGATCAAGGATAAATCGCTGAGCGATGAAGAAAAGCAGAACTATCGGCAGCTGGCACTACAGAGTAGTGAGAGACTTACCCACCTGATCAATGAACTATTTGAATTGACCCGGCTGGAAGCACGAGAAACGACTTTACATTGCGAACCCTTTAATCTCGCTGAACTGGCACAGGATGTGATGCAAAAGTTTCAACTTCAGGCGGAGGAAAAACAGATTTCACTGTCTGTGGAAACGTCTACCGCGATCCCTTTTGTGTATGCAGACATCAGTTTGATTGCCAGAGTGCTAGAAAACCTGATAGGCAACGCGTTGAAATTTACCAGCCATGGGAACATCACGGTTCGCTTTAAACAGGATGAAACGACAGTATTGACCAGCATTTGCGACACAGGCCCCGGCATTCCACCACAACACCTGCCACATATCTTTGACCGTTTTTATCAGGGTGAAGATGGCAATAGTCGGCCACAACCCGGAGGGCTTGGTCTTTCAATCAGCCAAAAGATAATCGAGCTGCACGAAAGTTATATCGGTGTGGATAGTCTGCTGGGTCAAGGAAGCGCATTTTATTTTACCCTTCCTGCTACCAAAGTGAAGGGGTGAATAATCAGGCGCGAGGTTAATACCTCGCCTCCACTATTTAGCGGCAAGGCGGCGTAAGCGCCGCACGGAGACAAAGACAATACCAAGCACAATGGGAATCGCGATCCCTGTTGAGATTTCAACATTCAGCGGGATACCTGCCGACTTTAACCCTTTCAAGCCGTAACCAACCATTCCAAGCAGGTAATAGCTTAAAACTACGACAGATAGCCCTTCGACAGTCTCCTGCATGCGCAGCTGTAATTTTGCCCGTTTGTCCATCGATGACAGCAGGTCTCGCGTCTGCCCCTCCATCGTGATATCAACCCGAGTTCGCAGTAATGCTGAGGCACGTGCGACACGTGTTGATAACAACTCAAGATTACTGTTGACAGAATCGCAGGTCGCCATCGCGGGTGAGAGACGCTGCTCCATAAACTCATTAAACATCTGTAACCCCTGAATACGCTGCTCACGTAGCTCGCTGATACGCATTTTAACAATATTGTAATAGGCTGCTGAGGCGTTAAAACGTTGGTTGGTCAGTGCCGAAATACGCTCAATCTCAGCCGCAAGGCGCGTCAAATCTTCCAGTAACCGCTGTTCATCATCATGACTCTGAGAACCACAATTGCTATTGGTTAATTCGGCGAGCTGTTTATCAAATCGCGCGAGCTCGGGTAGATAGTTTCGCGCCATCGAAACTGGGATTAATGCCAGCATCCGGTACGTTTCAATTTCTAATAGACGTTGTACCAGTCGGCCAGCCTGACGCCGACGCAGATCGACATCGTGGATCAAGATCCGGCTAAAACCATCGGCATGGATTTTATTATCAGTCCAGACAATCGCACTGCCCGCTACCACCTTTGCACCAATCACCGTATTGGAAGCAAAGAGTGTCGAGAGTTCCTCGAGATTGCGATGTGGCCGAGATTTATGCTCGATCGCGAGGTGTGTTGCAGAGAGGATTTCGCCCGGCAGTGTCTCCAACCACTCCTTCGGGACATGCTTAATGGCAGGCTCTGCAAATGGCACCTCGAACGGCATCTTCACAAAAAAAGTGTACATCGAAAACTCAGTGTGACGCTCCCACTTAAAACGTAACGAGCCAAACTGCGCACTAAAATGACGTGTTTCTGTTACCGGAGGACTAACGCTGTATCGCTCGCATAATTGCGTAATCAGACGCAGCTCTTCGGCAATCACACTATTATCAGAAAGCAGCACCAGTTGAGACACCTGCATCGGCGCTTTCAGCAATTCATGGGGGCGTGCATGAAGCTCATTATGGAGCTTTATCCGCTGCGAATACTCGCTTATACCAACCACGCGACTAAGGAGTGGATCGAGCACTACCTGTTCAGTTGATACCCCAGAAACTTCATTATTCATCTTTAGCAAAACCCCAAATTAACTCAATAAACACGCTACCACATAGCCTACGCTAAAATACTCATCATTCATGACGACCGTATGACAGGCTAACGATTAGTTTTCTTTGCCATTATAGGTCATAGAAATCGCCAATGACTAAACATCGCCGCCTGACCATAGTACGCGCCAGTGGCATCGGTAAGATTCCACACCGTGGCCTGTTCTATATATAAACGCTGCCCGCCTTTTGCAATACGAACCCCTGAATAGTTTTCGATATAACCATTTTCTTTCACTTCCTGAAGCAGCTGTGAACGCTGCTCACGACCAGGCATCTCAGCAGAATATTTTGATGGCAGCGCCGTCATTTCATCCCAATTCATATTAAAAAGCTGCATGGCCGTTTTGTTCGCATAATTAAACACGGGCTCTTTTTCAATACCATGAGAAACCAGGGCAAAGGGCGCTTGAAAGATTGCCTCAGCGAGTCCTGCCGCAGTTTCACCCTGTGTGCCGTTAAACGAGATCTGACGACCTGTCAACTGAAAATAGCTCTCTGTGACAATAGAGATATGACCACTCAAATAACCATTATTTTTTGATGGAATCACTTTATCTGCCTGGTAAAAACACCAACTAAAATTTATCTTCAATAAAAACGAAAAGTTACAATACCAACTTAAATCTAAACCTTATTATAATAAAGATACCTGATATTTGTTATTTTTTGTACGATTTTTTTCCCATACAATAAATTCCAACTCAACAGTAAATACATGAGATTTTCACATTTAAAACAGAGTTAACAACACATACTTCCAATCTCACTTTAACGCGGACTAACCATTATTTTGTCACTTACTCAGATAACATTAATTATGGTCATTGGCGGCATCACACTATTACTCTCCGCGCTAACACCCATTAAAAAAATCTGCAGCTGTGAAGAGCAAAAGCATTATGACTGGGGACTGCTAAAAAACCTTATTCTGCTTTTCGTATGTGGCTATGCCATGTTGGGCTACTATCTTATTACAAATGAAGTTGCCTTTATTGAGTTTGTCGTTGCTATGATCTTTCTCGGTGGCGGCTGGTTTGTCTCTTTGGTAAGTCGCCTCAGCCTTAGGAGTATCGAGCACTTCAATGAAGCAGTCCAAACTGAGCGCTATCGCGCACTTCATGACCCACTAACCTCGCTTCCGAATAGAACGCTTTTTCATGAACGCATCGATCACGCGCTCACTTTTGCAAAACGGGAACAAAAAGAAGTTGCTCTTATGGTGATCGATCTTAATGAGTTCAAAGAGGTCAATGACTCGCTAGGCCATCAAGCTGGCGACAAGCTGTTACTACAGGCATCACAACGACTCAAAGAGGTACTACGCGAATCAGACACACTGGCCCGTTTCGGTGGCGATGAATTTGCCGTTATTCTCCCGCAAACCACCCAGTCTCAAGCCAATATTTTAGCTAAACGACTGTCAATGGCCATCCGTAGCCCATTCATCATTGAGAATCGCCCACTAACGATTGGCATGAGCATTGGCACTGCCATGTACCCATCTGATGGCAACAACAGTGAAAGCTTAATCAAACACGCCGACCTGGAAATGTACCGTACTAAAAGGGAACAAAAGGCATTTTCAACCACTAATGATCAAATTGACGATTCGCTTGATATAGAACTGGCAAATGCCGTTGCCATGCAGAAGAACCAGCAAGCGCCAGCGAATGAAAAGCACCTGCTAAACTAATCGCTCGGGTTTAAATCCGTTTCAGACTCTTCACTATTGTCTTCCATCACATCAAAGATCGCAGGGGTTTCGAGCGAAATACCCCCCAACTTTCCCGCCCTGAATTCTTTTAACAATATTTCAGATGCTTTATGCAGATCCACCACCCCGCCCGGTCTTAGGCAACCACGTTTACGGCCTATCATCTCTAATAGCACCGTCGCACCATCGGGTAATTCATTCAGCTTGTAACGTGTCATCAAGGCTTGCGGGTAATGCTGCAACAGGAAGTCACCCGCAAATGCCGCAATGTCTTCAAACGTAATCGCTGCGTTTTTAATCGCCCCTGTCACCGCCAGGCGGTAGCCACTGTTTTGGTCTTCCATTCTCGGCCAGAGAATACCCGGCGTATCGGACAAAACAATCCCATTACCCAGGCTAATCCGCTGCTGCTGCTTCGTTACTGCAGGCTCATCTCCCACCTTAGCAATCGCGCGACCAGCCAGGGCATTAATCAATGTGGATTTGCCGACATTGGGTATCCCCATGATCATAGTGCGCAGAGGTTCTCCACGCTGCGCCCTAAGCGGCACCATTTCACGACACAACCCCAGAATCTTTCGAGATTCACCCTTGCGAGTAGTCGTTAGTGCAATCGCACGGACGCCCTCCTGTTGCGAAAAATGCCTGAGCCATTCGACTGTCACAGCAGGATCGGCCAGGTCCGATTTATTCAACACCTTAAGACAAGGGCGTGGTCCGCGCAGTTCTTTTACTGCAGGATTTTCACTACTGAATGGAATACGGGCATCCATCACCTCAATCACCAGATCAACCTGATGCATCACCTCTTTGATCTGCTTCTGGGCCTTATGCATATGCCCGGGATACCAGATTACCGCCATCATTTACCCCAATAAAAATATTGGGCTACACCATAGCTTGCCCAAACAAAAAATACGAACTTAATTAAGCAGAAAAGATTTATATCTAACGCGGGAGAGGCTAAAAACTGAAAGATACTCGAGGCATGATGCGGAGGGCCTGAGGTTAATACCCCGCCACAATGTGGTCAATTGCTATCTGTAACACTTTTTGCCATGACGCCTCGATTTGAGCGGTATATTCAGCATCATGTTCAGAAACCGCTTGAATCAAACTGCTTTTCCACAATTCATAAAACCGTGGTTCTATATTCAAGCCATTCTTAGAATGAGATTTACGAATACGACCCACCGCATTCTTCGCAATTTTATTTTCCTGCGGAAACAAAATAACCATATTGACCGACATTGCCAACAACTCTTGCTGTTTTTCCAGGTCGGTTCCGACAAACTTTCGTGCGATAGCACGGTCACTCTCCAGGAAGATATCGTAGAACCTTGGCAAAAAGGCTGGTTTCGCGATCGCTCGCCCGTAGCTAAGTCGTACCTTCGAAATATCATCCTTCATTTCAGATTCTCCATCGGCACTCAATTATTCGGAAATCGTAATATACCATTAACCAGCGAACTGAACTGCCAAATGGCGGAAAGAGATAGAAATACCCGATCTTAGGAATAATCTAAAAGCGCTGATACAAGAAGAATTGACATGTCATGCGTAATGCCGACTCTTGATACTTCAGTATTACTTAAACTCATCTGGTTAAGATAAAGCAGGCAATCGCAGGCGCAATAGCATGATCACCTTCACTCAATTTCCAATATAGTACAAAATTTAAGGCGCGATTATAGGTATTGTTGTCACAAAAAAAAACAATGTAGTTTAATCAACTATACGCTCACTCAATCAAATTAAGCACTTTAATCGCCGATTTACAAAATAAACAGTCAATTATTGACATATATTAGCAGAACTACCAACCTGTTGATAAATAGTTTATTTAGCGGTTAAACCTAAGCCCAATTGCTGAATTTTATGGATTTCGTCTCGTAGTTGAGCAGCCGCTTCAAAATCAAGGTCACGCGCATGCTGGTACATCTCTTTTTCAAGCTGAGCAATCTTTTTCGCGAGCTGCTGAGGCGACATCACAGCATAATCAGCCGCATCCTCGGCGATCTTAGCGTAGGCCATGGCACGCTTCTGGTCAGTCGCAACGCCTGCTTGCATCACGTCAGCAATCGTCTTCTGAATCCCTTTAGGTGTTATCCCGTGTTCTTTATTGTGAGATAGCTGTTTTTCGCGACGACGTTCGGTTTCATCCAGTGCACGTCGCATTGAGCCGGTAATTTTATCCGCATAAAGGATGGCTCGGCCATTCAGATTTCGCGCGGCACGCCCGATGGTTTGAATCAATGAGCGATCCGAGCGTAAAAAACCCTCTTTGTCCGCATCAAGGATCGCAACCAGCGAGACCTCAGGAATATCAAGTCCTTCACGCAACAAGTTAATCCCCACCAGTACATCAAATTCACCTAATCTCAAATCACGCAGAATTTCCATCCGCTCAACCGTATCGATATCCGAATGCAGATAGCGCACGCGAATGCCATGTTCATCCAGGTATTCGGTGAGATTTTCGGACATTCGCTTGGTTAAGGTTGTCACCAGCACCCGCTCCTCTTTCTCCACTCGCTTGCGGATTTCCGAGAGTAGATCATCCACCTGTGTCGTCGCGGGCCGCACCTCGACTTCAGGGTCAATTAGCCCTGTTGGCCGCACTACCTGCTCAACAATTGCCTCACCATGCTCCTTTTCATAAGCGCCTGGCGTTGCCGAAACAAAGATCGCCTGTGGCGCGATACGCTCAAATTCCTCAAAACACATCGGACGATTATCGAGTGCTGACGGCAGTCGGAAACCATATTCCACCAACGTTGTTTTGCGTGAACGGTCACCTTTGTACATTCCACCGATCTGCGGGATCGTCACATGGCTCTCATCAATCACCAACAGGGCGTTATCTGGCAGATAATCAAAGAGTGTTGGCGGTGCGTCACCCGAGTCTCGGCCAGAGAGATAACGCGAATAGTTCTCAATTCCAGAGCAATAACCGAGTTCTTTGATCATTTCGAGGTCAAATATAGTGCGCTGTTCCAATCTTTGCGCCTCAACCAGTTTGTTCGCCTTGTGCAATTGCGCCAGCCGCTCACGCAGTTCGTCTCGAATCTTATCCATCGCCCCGACCAGCGTTTGCTCGGGTGTCACATAGTGACTCTTTGGGTAGATCGTGAGACGTGGCACGCGTCGCAGTACCTCGCCCGTCAATGGGTCGAAATAACTGAGCGACTCAACTTCATCATCAAACAGCTCGATTCGCACCGCTTCGAAATCCGATTCAGCAGGAAAGATGTCGATCACATCACCCCGTACACGATAGGTGGCGCGATGCAGTTCAACGTCATTACGCGTATATTGCAGTTCCGCCAAACGGCGCAAGATATCGCGCTGATCAATCACCTCTCCTTTCGAGAGGTGCAGCACCATACTGAGGTAAGCGCGTGGATCACCCAGGCCATAGATGGATGAAACCGAGGCCACAATCAGCGCATCGGGGCGCTCTAATAAGGATTTAGTCGCCGACAGGCGCATCTGCTCAATATGCTCATTGATTGAGGCGTCCTTCTCAATGAACATGTCAGACGACGGCACATAGGCCTCAGGCTGGTAGTAATCGTAATACGAGACAAAGTACTCAACCGCATTCTTTGGGAAAAACTCCTTCATTTCCCCGTACAGCTGCGCCGCCAGCGTCTTGTTTGGCGCCATAATAATTGTCGGGCGCTGCACCTGCTCAATCACATTGGCAATCGTAAAGGTCTTCCCAGAACCCGTCACCCCCAGCAATGTCTGTGAGGCGAGGCCATCACCGAGCCCTTCAACTAGCTGTCGAATGGCGTTAGGTTGATCACCGGCGGGTTCAAAGTGGGATGAAATTGAAAATCTTTGGCTTCTTTCACTCATTAGGGATTCTGCAAACTGACTTTCTCAAGTATATTACAGACTGCCGCTAGAAGTTTAACAATTTGCGAGTAAGGATAACAAAAGTGGAACTATCAGCCCGAGTACAACGAGTCAAACCCTCCCCAACACTAGCCATCACGGCACGCGCCGCTCAACTGAAGGCCGAAGGTAAAAACATCATCGGATTCGGTGCTGGCGAGCCTGATTTTGATACCCCCGATCACATTAAGGCTGCAGCGATTGAAGCAATCAATGCTGGCTTTACCAAATACACCGCCGTCAATGGCACAATTGAACTAAGGAAGGCGGTCGCTGCCAAGTTTTTGCGCGACAATCAGCTCGAATACAGCCCCGATCAGATTCTGGTCTCGGTTGGCGGCAAGCAAAGTTTTTACAATCTGGCCCAGGCACTGCTTGATGAGGGTGACGAAGTGGTCATCCCCGCGCCTTACTGGGTCTCGTATCCAGACATGGTGCTACTCGCCGATGCCACACCCGTGATTATCGAGAGCGGCCTGGAGCAAGGTTTTAAGATCACACCAGCACAGCTGGAAGCCGCGATTACGCCTAAGACCAAATTGATGGTGATCAACAGCCCCTCCAACCCAACGGGTGCGGCATATAGCCATGCTGAGCTGGCAGCCCTCGGTGAGGTGCTGCGCAAGCACCCGCAGGTGATTGTGGCGAGCGATGATATCTATGAGCACATCGGCTGGTCTGATGAGCCCTTCAAAAACATCCTGACCGTCAACCCTGATCTTTATGAACGCGCCATCGTGCTCAACGGCGTTTCAAAAGCCTATTCAATGACGGGATGGCGCATCGGCTATGCGGGCGGGCCACTAAAACTGATCAATGCAATGAAAAAGATCCAGTCGCAAAGCACCTCGAATCCGACGTCAATTTCACAGGTGGCAGCACAGGCGGCGCTTGAAGGTGACCAGGCCTTTATCGATGATATGAACAGAGAGTTCAAAGAGCGCCACGACTTTGTGATCGATGCTCTCAACAAAATCGATGGCGTTGAGTGCCTGCCATCTGATGGTGCCTTTTATGCCTTTCCAAAAATGGAAGCGGCATATAAAAAACTAGACGGGATCAACAATGACGTAGAATTTGGTGAGTATCTGATTAATGAGGCAGGTGTGGCACTCGTGCCCGGTTCTGCCTTTGGTGCTCCCGGCTACATGCGCCTTTCATTTGCCACCAGCATGGAAAACCTGAAAGATGGCCTAAGCCGGATACAAAAGGCACTCAAGTAAATAAAACGCGACTGCTGGTATTGCTGAGCAATACCAGCAGCACCGCACCGACAATTGGTTTTTCACAACAGCAAGGATGCTACCGTGATAACAATTAAAACTAATACTCACACATCTCGACAAATACCTTCCACCTGTCAGCGTGGTTTAACATTAATAGAACTCATCATCGTACTGGCAATCTTATCTGTTCTATTTCACCTCGCCGCACCCTCATTTCAAAACATCGGCGCCAACAGCCGTATGACCAGTCACATTAACACCATGGTCAGCAGCTTCAATTACGCTAGAAACGAAGCCGTTAAACGTCATCACAACGTGGTGATTTGTCCAAACGATGATGGTAGTTGTGCACGCCAACCGCACTGGCACAACGGCTGGTTAATGTTTATCGATGAAAACTTCAATCGAGAAATCGATATGGGAGAAGAAATCATTTATGTTGAGGCCGCCAAGAAAAACATTGAGATTACCTCAAGTCGTTATCGTCGCCGCGTGGTTTTCCGCTCTTTAGGGTTTTCACCGGGTAGTAATGCGAGTTATATTTTCTGTGATCACAGGGGAAGTACAAATGCACGTGCGATTATTCTTTCCAACAGTGGTCGGGCGCGTGTTGCTGACAAAAGGTCGGATGGTAAAGACTGGAAATGTTAAGCGCTAAAATAACCGACAAACATTAAGTAAACCTTATATATCTGAGCGCCCTACCTCGTCTGCCCACGCAATCGCTTCATAATAAAGCTCGGGCACTCGCTCTTCATCCACACCGAGCAATGCAACCATTTCTGCAACCTGCTCCCAGTTAGCTTGCTGATAGGCGGTGATTAACTGCAGCACATGGGCTGCAGGTGTTCCGCCAGTGATCAACGCCTCTTTCACCTCATCAGAAATATTGATCTCATCGAGAATCTCTTCAATAGGACGATCCACCAATGCATCCACAACAGACAACATACCGATGAAAAAGAGATCCAGCTCCTTACCTTTCATACCCACATCAGCAGCAATCAATTCACAAAAAGAGGCTCGAACTAAAGAGGTAATCAGTAACTCCGGCGGCTTATCCTCTGCAATGCTAGAAAATGCCGCTAACGATGCCCATTTTTTCAAGGGGCGTTCACCCAACATCACCAAGGCCTGTTTTATCGATTCAACTTCCTTTCGCCAGCCAAAGGCCACGGAGTTGATGTAGCGCAACAATTTAAAGGAAAGCGCCATATCGTGCTTAATGATTGTTTCCATGTTGGAAAAATCAAGATCAGGACGATTAAGTTCCTGCAGAAAGCTAAGGTAATTTAACTTAAAGCCCGGTATATCCTTACGTGTAACGATTTCTGGTTTACAGAAGAAGTAGCCCTGAAAATAGGTGAAACCCAGCGCCAAGGCCTCCTGATATTCCTCATGGGTCTCTACTTTCTCAGCCAACATCGTGAAGGGTTTATCAGAAAAGCGCTCACACATTTCAGTGCGCTCTTCTTTTGAAGAGACTATAAAATCAACTTTAACAATGTCAGCGAGGTCTAATAGCGGTTCAAATTTCTCGTCATAGACAAAATCATCGAGCACAACCATATAACCACTTTGCTTTAATTTTCGACAGGCAGCAATCACCGCCTCATCAGGCTCAACCGTCTCAAGCACCTCGACCGCTACCAGTTCTTTAGGGATGAGCGTAATCCATTCGCTCAATAAAACAGTACGCGTCAAATTGATAAATGCGGTCTTGCCTCCTGTTAAGCTTTTAAGACCAAAACCAAACATGCTGTCGTTGATAACAGATGACGAGGCCTCATCACCATCGTGATGTGAAAAATAGTTATCCAGACTGGAGCGGTACAGGAGTTCATAGGCGTAAACTTGACCATTACGATCAAAAATTGGCTGTCGAGCAACATAGATTTGACCGGACACTTCATCACCTCATAAAACGACTATCGCACATACCCATAGCGACCAGGTCAACCCATTCGTTAGTCGGGCGCGCACACTTCAACATAAAACTCACCTGCTTCAATCGAAAATGGCAAGACTAATGTCACCCCTTTAATGCTATGTTTTATTTGATGCGCTTCACCCACGACGATCGAAGGCAGCGTCAGATTAAAATCATAACCAGCCTCCTCCAGGTTTGCTTTTGCACCGCCAGCCACCATATTGGCCATTTCGCCAACGAGATCCTTGATGGTATCGTCGACTTCTTTTAATTCCATGTGCATCATGCGGCTACCAATATCCAGAATTGCTGCTTTCGAGAATGTCACCGCAACCGAGACCCGCGTATCGCTCCCCGCCAGATCAATAAAACCACTAATGACACCACGTGCGGTATCATCAGACTTAATCTCCGGCTTTCCTGGTTTCGGCGTAATCTGGGCCATCGTTTGCAGGATATTGACCACGGCCATTAACACAGGATTTATAAATTTCGCATCCATATAAACTCAATCCACCTCTCTCGCTCACAAACACCATTTAATTCGCGCGGTATATATAGACAATAAATAATCACTATTACTAAATATCATTAGCATCGATGCCATTATGGCTATCGGCAATCAAGTAGGGATCGCCACTTTCTAAGCGATCTTCAATCATTACGCGCACACCAGTGCCACTATCATCACAAAAACAGCGATTAAAGCACCCCGAACAAAGATATAATTTTTATCTGTAAAAACATACCAATAACAAACTTTTCAAACTAAACAACAAGATACCGTAAAATCCAACAACACCAGCGCTTGATATTAGGTTAAGATAGCATTGCATAATATCGATATATAGCAGACGCTATCACTATGAGTTTCGCGACAAAAAAATAGTAGTAGCGGCCGCGCATGGATGTCGCTTTTTACAACTCACAGAATTTTAAGGTTAGTCGTCTCATGCGGGAATTTTCGCTGATTGTATTATCTTTTTTATTGATGTCTTTTCTGCCCAGCGTTCACGCAGCGGTTGGCGATATCAATACGTTTGCGGGTACTGATCGCGTCACTTTTAATCCTGCTGATGATGGCGGCTTATCGATTGCTGCTCAGCTAAACTGGCCCACAGACACTGCGGTCGACTCCAAGGGCAACATTTACATCGTGGAATCCTCAAATCATCGCATCCGAAAGGTCGAAAAGGTCGAAGTCGAATTTGATACTTGGATAATCACTACCTATGCGGGCACAGGTACCCCGGGCTACAATAGTGATGGTATTGAAAATCAATTAGCTATCGATGCGCAATTAAACCAGCCCATTAAAATTGCCTTTGATAGGCATGACAATCTCTTTGTCGCCGACAGTAAAAACCACCGCATTCGCAAAATCGCACCTGACGGCATCATTACTACCGTGGCGGGCACAGGTGAAGCGGGATTTAATGGTGATGGCGGTTCTGCCAAGCTAGCGAGCCTCTTTTTCCCGCTCGACGTTGCAATCGATGCTGGCGACAACTTATACATTGCCGACCACTCCAACTCGCGCATTCGTAAAGTTGATACAGATGACATTATATCGACCGTAGCAGGGTCTGCGACTATAGGGTTTAGTGGTGATGGTGACCTTGCCACCAAGGCACGCCTTAATGGCCCCAATAGCGTTGCCGTCGATGCCATCAGCGGTGATATATATATAGCCGACACCAATAACCACCGTATTCGAAAGGTTGATGCCAGTAATGACTACATCGATACCATTGCGGGTTCTGAAAGAGATGGCAAAGCCAATGGTTTCAGAGGTGATGGCGGCCCAGCGATCAATGCTCAGCTGAATAGCCCTAGAAGTATTACGATAGCAAACAACGGTCGTATTATTATTGCTGATACCAACAATCATCGCGTCCGTATAATAGATACAGATACAGACAACACCATCTACACCATCGCGGGAACAGGAGTAAGCGGCTACAACGGCAATGGTTCCCCTGCCACTAATGCACAACTTTCCAGCCCTTATGGAGTCTTCGTTATTGGTGCGACTCTATATATCGCAGATAGTGCTAACCATCGCGTTCGAGCCTTTTCCAGCAACACTATCGCAACAATTGCAGGGGCAGCTAGAATCACCTTCAATGGCGATGGTGGGCCTGCTATCGATGCACAGCTCCACGCCCCCTTTTCAATCGCATTTGACTCGCTGGGTAACCGTTATATCGTAGATTCAGATAACCATAGAATTCGTAAAATTACTCCCGATGGTGTTATCAGCACCATTGCGGGTTTAGAAATAGATGGCAACGCCGCTGGTTTCAGCGGTGATGATGGCCTCGCAATTAGTGCTCAGCTAAACTTCCCTACAGACATTGTTATCGATTCGAACAACACCCTCTACTTCGCTGACTTTGGCAACCATAGAATTCGTAAAATCACCCCCACCACCCCCGAAGTTGGTATCACATCAGATGCAATTATCAGCACCATTGCAGGTTCAGAAATAGATGGCAGCGCCGCAGGTTTCAGTGGTGATGGTCGTACAGCGACTAGCGCTCAGCTTAACTTTCCCACAGCCATTGCAATCGATAGCAGCGACAACCTCTATATTGCCGATAGAAACAATCAGCGAATCAGAAAAATTGATATTAACAACATCATCACTACGTTTGCGGGTGATGGCACTACCGGCACAGCAGAAGATGTTGGCGATGGCAACAGCGCAATCACTGCTCAGCTTAACCATCCTCGAGGCATTGCGGTGGATGCCGATGGTAATATTTTTGTCGCAGACAGTTTCCACAACCGTATCCGTAAAATCGACAACGCCGGTGTCATTAGTACCATTGCCGGTACAGGAACAGCCAGTTTCAGTGGTGACGGTGACATCGCCACCGCTGCAACATTCAACCTCCCTAGCGATGTAACATTTACCAAATATGGAAATTTACTGATTCTAGACACCAACAATCAACGCATCCGTCACATAACATCCGACAATATCATTACTACCATCGCAGGCAGTGGCAATACCGGCTTCAATGGTGATGGCGGTCAGGCAGAGAATGCGAGCTTCTTTAATCCATTTGGCATCGCAGTTAACGATGAAAATATCCTCTATATTGCAGACTCCAATAATAACCGTGTCCGCACGGTAGTACTTAACACGCCACCATCAGGTACCGACAAAACCATTACAGCCATAGAAGATATTGCCCGCCAATTTTCAACCGATGACTTTGGATTTAATGACGTTGATGAAGGTCACGATACACTCGCCAGCATCAAAATCACATCATTGACAGCAGTTGGTACGCTGCGGCTAAACAATGTTGATGTGACAGCAGATCAAGTTATCAGCCAAACCAACATCTCCAGACTCACGTTCACATCTGCCCTAAATGGTAATGGCATAGACTATGATAGCTTTCAATTTACCGTTAATGATGGTGTTAATAACAGCAAACAGAACAACACCATCACCATTGGTGTAGTCCCAGTTAGCGTGAATGAAGGTGACCGCTATAACTTTAGGGTATCGACAACTGGTATAGAGAACGATTCAACCACGTATAGCATTTCCAATAAACCAGTCTGGCTACTATTTGATACTGCGAACGGGCAACTTTTCGGTACTCCAGATAACAGCCAGGTCGGCACCTACAATAACATCACCATCACCGCTCACGACGAAACGACTGGTACTTTACTTAGTACACCACTCCCGCCTTTTAGCATCACAGTGCTGAATACAAATGACCTTCCCGACGGGGATATCTCGATTACCGGTACACGGGAAGAGGGTTCAATATTAACCGTAAACACGACTCTATTAAGTGACGATGATGGTCTCGGGCCATTTCGCTACCTGTGGCTGCGAAATGGTATCCATGTTAGTACCAACAGTAGTTACCTGTTAGGTGATGCCGATGTTGGGCAGACAATTAGCGTGATCGTCAGTTACACCGATAGACGAGGCACCGATGAGATCATCCCGGAAAAAGATGCTGGTAGCATTACGGCAGTTAACTACGCCCCCGTCGGCAGTGTCACCATCACAGGCCTACCCCATATTGGCGAAACATTAACGGTAGAAAATACCCTGAGTGATGCCGATGGTCTTGGTGCCTTTTCATACGAATGGAGACGTAGTGGCACCGTGATCCCGGTCGGCACCAGCAGTAGCTACCTGCTCGGCGTCGCCGATGAAAATCAAACCCTTGCCATCACCATCAGATACACCGATGGCCAGGGGACAAATGAAAGCATCACAAGCGCACCATCAGCACAGGTCACAGCTGCGCCTCCACCCATTCAAGATAGCGATGGTGATGGCATGAGCGATGCCTTTGAGACCACTCACGGGGTCGATGATCCCGCTGGCGATCCTGATGGCGATGGCATCAGCAACCTCCAGGAGTTTCTTGACGGTACTGATCCTGCACCACCAGAAGACTTTGCACCGCCCACCAATGTCAACGTTAACGCCACGGGTATACTCACCGAGGTGGTACTGGGTAGCACCACAACAAACGATGGTACAGATGGTGTGCTCATACCGCAGCCTGACAACAGCGGCCCCTTCCTTCCGGGTCGCCATACCATCTTCTGGACCGCAACCGATGCCGCCGGTAACAGCACCACGGCTACTGCCACACAAACCATCGATGTCGTACCAATGGTCGACTTTGCCATCGATCAAATAAGTGAAGAAGGGACAACTGCCACTGTTTCAGTACACTTCAATGGCGTCGCGCCCATTTATCCTGTCAATATAGCCTTCAATATCGACGGTAATAATCCATCCTACACACTAGGAACGGGTGCTGATGGCGTCTTATCTGTTAGTGATACCAATGTCACTGACAGTGATATCAATGTCAGTGACAGCATCACCATTGCTCTCAGTCCCACAGCATTTGATGGTGAGACCATAACAGTGAACATGGGTACACTAACTGGCGCAGTAGCCGGTAATAAAACCTCTCATACCATCACCATCACAGAACGAAACATCGCACCGAAAGTCTCCTTAACAATGTCGCAAAATGGCGGGCCACACACATCAACTGTGGTTGCTATCACCACGCCACCGACAGAACCCCCAAATGTTAATGAGGTTGTTGTTACAGCCAACATAGTCCCAGAACTAACTGCAAACATGAAACTGGACTGGAGCAGAAGTGACAACGCACTAGTAGGCAGCGAGATTGATATCATCAATAACACCTTTACCTTTGAGCCTGTTGGGTTAAATATTGGCACATATGGCATCGTGGTTGATGTACTCGAAGTCATTGGTGTAGACGAGAACGACAATGAGATTACTAAATTAATCACCAGCCAAAAACACCGATTTAAAGTACTAGTCAACGTTCCAGCTGAAGGTCAGAACAATTACCACGATAGCGATGGTGATGGCATTGCCAACTATCTTGACCAGATTCCGGCAAGTTATGCTGTTGCGCTACAACAGGAGCACCAGTCGCAACACATTGTTGAAACACAGCCTGGCTTAACACTACGCCTGGGCGCAATCGCTTTTGAGTCTGAGACCAACGGCATACAAGTCAGCGAGACAGTCATCGAAAGATATGCGACAAGCATTCGCTTTCCAAAGGACGACCACCAAAACATAGGCGGCCTGTTCGACTTTGAAATTCATGGCCTCAACCAGGCCGGTGATTCGGCATTAGTGGTGATCCCGCTACGTAAGGTTATCCCAGCCAAGCCGCGTTACCGGAAATTGATGCCGACAGGCTGGCAGGACTTTATCGTCAATGAAAAGAACAGCCTTGCATCAGCACCTGGGGAGAATGGCATCTGTCCTCCACCCAACGATAGCGCTTACACTACAGGCCTGACCAGTGGACATCACTGCATTCAGCTACGCCTCGAAGATGGCGGCCCCAATGATGCTGATGGTACGGCGGATGGTGTCATCATCGATCCAGGCGGTGTCGCCATTGAACCCATTGTTAATGAACGCCCGCCACCCAATGTGGTGACGCCACTGCCAGATACGGGAGGCGGCATATTAAACAGCTATCTCTTACTTATTCTTGCCTGGCTCTTATTTTTCAGCCATAGGCGCTATAAACGGAGTTAGATAAACATCATTTTATACCGATGCCGCTTTTAGACGGTGATATGCTCAACCATCAACTGCACCGTGCGTCGCCCCATATATTCATTTACATCGAGGCGATAAGCCGCATGCAAGCGGTCACCAGCCATATCACTATGGTTGAATGCGATCGCATCGATCGTGTTGTGACTGTCAACAGGCCGCAACACTAGCTTCAGATGTTTTTCACCCACAATACGCTGTTGCACGACCTCAAAGTCACCATCAAAGACAGGCTCTGGAAATGCCTGTCCCCATGGCCCAGCAGCGCGTAGCGCTTCGGCCTGTTCAAGTGAAAGCTCACTGTTATCAAGTTCACCATCGCTATGAATCACATCCTGTAAGGTTTCATCATCAACACTACTGCGTAGTACTTGATTAAAAGCGGCATCAAAGGCCTTAAGATCGGCCGCCTTTAATGTCATCCCCGCAGCCATCGCATGGCCACCAAATTTGGTCAATAAACCGGGATGTTTAGTCGCAACGGCATCCAGTACATCACGCATATGCACCCCTTTGATCGATCGTGCAGAGCCTTTTATTTCAGCATCTTTACCTTCAACATCAGCATTGGCCAACGCAAACGCAATCACAGGTCGGTGGTAACGGTCTTTAATTCTAGATGCCACTATGCCGACCACTCCCTGATGCCAGCTCTCATCAAACAGGCACAAGCCAATGGGGGCATTTTCGTCTTCGATATTCAGTTTGATATTGGCGAGACAATCCAGCGCCTGCGCCTGCATCTCGCCTTCGATCTCACGCCGTTCTCGATTAAGCTCGTCAAGTCGCTGAGCAAGTAACAACGCTGCATCTGGATCATCGGCAAGCAGGCACTCAATGCCGAGGGACATATCCTCCAGTCGGCCAGCGGCATTTAGACGAGGTCCAACGGCAAAACCAAGATCCGACGCAACAATATTGCTCGCCTCACGCTTGCCAATCTTCAACAAGGCACTAATCCCCGCACAACAAGCGCCACTGCGAATACGAGCCAGCCCCTGCGACACCAGAATACGATTATTGTGATCAAGTGGTACCACGTCGGCCACGGTACCCAGTGCGACGATATCCAGCAGCGTTGTAAGATTTGGTACTGTTACGCCCTGCTTCTCAAACCAACCCGCCTCTCGAAGGTGTGTGCGCAGCGCCAGCATCACATAAAAGATCACGCCGACACCCGCGAGGTTTTTACTGGGAAATTCATCGCCGGGTTGATTCGGATTCACAATAGCATCGGCCTCTGGCAACTGCGTACCAGGCAGATGATGGTCAGTCACCAGCACTTTGATGCCCGCCTCTTTAGCGGCTTTCACCCCATCAATACTTGAGATACCGTTATCAACCGTGACAATCAGATCAGGCTGTTGCTGCTTCGCCAACTCGACAATTTCAGGGGTCAGGCCATAACCATATTCAAAACGGTTTGGCACCAGGTAACTAACCTGCCCTGCCCCCATCGAACGTAAGGCACGCATTGCAACCGTACAGCTGGTCGCACCGTCAGCATCAAAGTCAGCCACAATCATGATGTGTTGCTGTTCAGCTAGCGCCTCTGCTAAAAGCTTAACCGCCGCACCAATGCCTTTTAGCGCAGAAATCGGATGTAGTTTAGATAATGAGTAATCGAGCTGTTTGTCATCAAACACACCACGTGCGGCATAAACTCGCTGCAATAGCGGTGACAGCGTCACATCAAAATTACTTTTCTCAGCTGAGGCATTACGGCGAACGATTTGCTTATTGGAATTCATCAATGGAGTTTTTTCTCTAAATGCAATCCACGATTATATAGCCGCACTCACCGCATCACAAACAGACAATAGCTAAAGTCATTAAATCAGACCAGACTAGACTAAATCAGATCAGCACAAACAAAAAAGGTGCCTGATGGCACCTTACAAATCTGGATATAGAACTATCTTAAGAAATCTCTGATTAATTACATCAATTGTCATTGCGAGCGAAGCGTGAGGGACTGGAAGTCCAAATCCTTTAGGGCGGCAATCTCGATGCTATAAGAATCATCGAGTGATGAGATTGCTTCGTCGCTCCGCTTCTCGCAATGACAATTGATGTAATTAATCAGAGATCACTTAAAGGAAATTAAACAACGATAAGCCCTGGATACGTGTATAAGATTGCTGCGCTGCCTGGAGTGCCACCTCCTGCTGCGTAAAGCGCGTGATCGCTTCGGTGATATCGAGATCTTCCAATTCCGAGATTGTCTCTCTAGTGCGTAAGATAAAGTCTTCATTCAAACTCTGCTGAGAATCAAGTGCATTCATGCGCGCGCCGATCTCCGCCCTGATGCCACGTAAATTATCCATGGAACGATCGATATCGACAAAAAAACGATTGATCGCATTATTCAGTTGCGTAGTACCCTCAGCGGCACCCGTACCAATACCTTCTAAAGCCTGTTGAAGATTCCGAACCGTCGAGAAGACATCCTGATTGAGACTGGGGCTAATAACAAATTGATCACCAAGGTTAGGTCCACCCTTGATGTTTGTCTGTATGCCATTAAATCCAATTGAGCCACCATCTGTATAGCTTCCAAAGGCCTCAGCATTACCCATGCTATCCTCAACCAGGTAAAAATCTGCGCTACCTTGCAAGGTAGTCGCCACGCTTGCAGTGCCAGAGCCATCCAGATTCGAGCCAAAATAACCCACCATACTATCCAGACCACCATCAGATGCGCCGCCCATTGACTCGGTAATCGTAATAGGCGTAGCAGGCGCAGAGGTGTTGGTAAGATAAAGCGTAGCGTTATCGACATGAGCTCGCACACCCGTGGCAAGCGAAGCATTATTAATTTCGATCGCCAAATCATCGAGGGTATTCACCGGTGTAGCATCGGCTTCATCGGTGGTATAAACCGTTGTGCCGTTAATCTCCAAGGTGTAATCAAGGTTATCAGCCGTGGTCAGATCATCACTATAGGTCACATTGCCTGTTGCGGTGGTAGCGGCCAGAAAAGAGATATTATAGGTATCACCATCAATCAAGGTTGGATCAGAGACACTGCCAGGGTCGATAATACCAGAGCCAGTGTTTGATTGATTATCGAGGGTCGTAAACGTCCCGTTGCCATTACGTATCTCGCGGAAAGCTGAAGTGCCTGAATCCGTTACAGCCAGCTGGCGATTGGAACCGATCTGTACTGAACGTTGCCCATCATCGCCGTTATAGATATAAGGCCCTGAAGCCGTTGCTGTAAAGGGCTGAGTATGCCCCTGATAACCCGAAAAGAGATACTCACCACCCGCATCTCGCGAATTAGCAAGCCCAAGTATTTCGCTTAAATTTTGTTCCACCTCTGCCGCCAACGCACGACGATCATCATTGGTTAACGCTGAATTATTACCCTGAACTGCGAGTTCACGTACCCGGTCAAGCGTATCATTGATTCCTGCCACCACCCCTTCTTCTAATTCGAGACGCGAACGGGAAAAGTTAATGTTGATCTGAAACTGTTCGGTGACCTTTAAGGTCTGATCAAGCCCCACAATTTTAGCGGATGCGGCAGGATCATCAGCGGGGTTCAAAATTCGCTTCTGAGTTGATAGCTGTTGCTGTGTTCGCAGTAGCTGTGCCTGCTGCTCCATCATGCGATTGAGCCCACTTAACTGTATCTGTCCTGTTGATATCCGCATATCTACCTACCGATGCTATTGAGCAATGTCTGGAACATTGAGTCTGCTGCAGAAATGACCTGTGCCGCTGCCTGATAGGCTTGTTGAAACTGCATCATATTGGCGGCCTCCTCATCCAGATTAACACCAGAAACAGACGCACGCTCTTCCAGGTTCTGTTGCAAAACACTGTTATGCGCCTTACTACTCACCTCCGACTGATGTGTTTGTGATGCAACATCGGCGACTAGCGAACCAAAGACATCCTCAAAACTAGCGGTGCCACCCTCAAGTGTCAGATTTGTCTGCAACGCACCCAACAACAGTGCATTACGATTATCACTCACGCCGCTGCTGTTATGCACGATGCTAAAACTATCGCCACTATTGGCCGCGCCACTAATCGATGCTTCAATGCCATTAAATGCAATCGGGGTACCTGATGTATATATACCACTGGCTTCTGTATTGCCCGCGCTATCACGCACAATATAACTGTCGGCAACACCGCCGTATGTCTGTGTATTTGATGGCGCTACACCCGTTAATGCCGCACCAAAATAACCGGTGACGGAATCCGCCGCATCCAGTGCCGTGGCACCGCTATCAAGCAACTCTTCAGTCACGGTAAATGGTAATGCGCTGCGTGGGTCCTGCGCCATATAAAGCGTACCACTCACGTTATCCACATATGCTCTTACGCCAGTAGTCGCCGTGCTAAGGTTGATTTGTGCCGCCAATGCATCCTGATCCGCGAGTAGTGGATCACCTTCATTTTGCGTGTAGACAGTAGTACCATTGATCATCAAACGGTATTGAAGCGCATTTGCCGTCGTAGCATCATCATTAATAACACCAATGGTTACACCATCCGCATCGCCACTGGTAGTATCGGCCATGATGACAGAATAAGAATCTGCAATATATGCGATCGAATTGGTCACGCTGCCTGAATCTATCGCGCCACTACCTGTGTTATCCAATGAGTTTGTTGCCCGAACCGGTGCCGCCATCGCAATGCTTGCAGGGTCGGACACTTCCAGCCCCATATTTTGCGCTGCATTGCGCACCGGACGAATCAAAAAGCTATCACCATTTTCCATCGTGCCGGAGTTCAAGCTCAATGTCATACCCGCTATCGTTTCACTGGTACCAGGAAATGATGTCAACAGTACGGTGTTGTTATTATCAAGACTGGTTAAGGTGTAGTTCGTTCCCGTTCGGTCAAGGCGGTAGTTACTGCCAGTTAACTGGCTCACATCGGTCACACTCACATCGATCTGTGATGGCACACTCACGTTATCCTGGTTGCCCAGTACCTGCGGTGTGATGTTGCCTAATGCATTAAAGTAGTCACCACCCAATGCACCGTTAAGATCGACACCAAGACGATGCTGTTGATTAAATGTTTCAGCCAGTCCCATTGCGATATGCCCTAAGCCATCTTGCGCGGAATCGAGCAGTTGTGATCTAAAGCTCAACAACCCCCCCAATGATCCACCTGTGATCTGAGCTGAAAGTTCAACCGGATTCGAAGAAGTCCCAAAACCGATCTCTAGCTGCTCCGGGTCATACGCATTATTCATCGATAAAAGATCGCGTGACTCAAATCCCACAACGACTGACTGCCCCGTTCCAATAAAGACATTAAGCGCACCACTACCATCTTCAACGGTCGAAACCGACACATGTTTTGAAAGCTCCAACACCAGCTGGTCACGTTTATCAAGCAGATCGTTTGGTGAGTTTCCACTACTCGTGGATACGGCACTTGAAATTTCACGATTCACATCTGCTATTGCAGTCGTTAAACCGTTGACTGCGATAACCTCAGTGCGAAGCGTCTGATTAATGCTCTCTCGCGTGTCTGCCAGGCCCTGGTTAAAGCTTTGAAAGCGTGCCACCAATGTTTCACTATCACTGACCAGCACCTGGCGAGCAACGTTATCGCCTGGTGATTCAGAGACTAATTGCACAGAGTTAAAAAAAGCCTGAATGCTCGGCATCAAGCCAGCCTCTGCATCAACCAATAGATTATTGACACGGCTTGCCAACTTATTAAATTCACCGGCCTGTTCACTAGATGATGTGCTAGAACGTAACTGAGAAGTCACAAATGAATCATAGATGCGTTCGATTGAATTAATCTGCACCCCATTACCCACAAAGCCATAACCCGTAGCATCGGGTGTACGCGCTGCAAACTCAACCCGCTGACGACTATAGCCTTCGGTGTTGACGTTATTAATATTATGGGAGACAGTGGCTAATGCACGCTGAGCCGATAAAAGACCCGAAACCCCGGAGGCTAATATTCCACCGGCCATCTCAAATCAACCCGAAAACGCGTTTAACCGCGGCGTATAATTTGATTTTTTGTATCGCTATGTTCATGTTCGGCCCTACCTATATTAGCGGCTGATAACCTGAGGTCTGAACCACCTCTGGCTTCTTCTGAACCACATCAGATTCCATTATCCTGCTGATTTTTGAAGCATAATTGGGGTCCGTCGCATAACCTGCCTGTTGCAGTCCCGCAAGATACTGCTGTGGTGCAGCAGCCACTGACAGTGCATTTTCATAACGCGGATTAGCCTGAATAAAGTTGGCGTAATCATTAAAACTCTCTTCATAAGAGTCATAGGCGCGGAACATATGAATCTCTTTTCTGGCAACACCATTTTCATATTCAATCGTCGGCACCGCGACGCGCTCTCCTGGCCAGCGTGCATCTGCCTTAATGCCAAACAGGTTATGGCTATTATTACCATTAGGGTCCTGAATAATCGCCTTGCCCCAGCCAGTCTCCAGTGCAGACTGTGAAATCAATACCTCAGGGGAGACACCCAGCTCGGCCGCAGCACGTTCAGCCGCTGGCCTCATTCGCTCAACAAATTCTTGTGGTGACTCAATACGATCTGCGCGATAAGCGATATTGTTAGTAGCCGCCGCGTTCGCTGGCATGCGATCAGGCAAGGGGTTGAGCTGCATGCCTGAACCATTTCCATCAGCAGATACCGCTTCAGCACCACCCAACTGGCGTATTAACATATCCTTTAACCCAATGCCTCGTCCTTCTGACAGTGACAGTGAAATCTGCTTATCAAACATTTCACGGTACATTTTGCTTTGATCATTATCAAACAGGCCACCTTCAGTCGGATTGGCATCACGCATACTCTTTAGCATCATCTGAGTAAAAATTGATTCAAACTGACGCGCGACCTGTTCAATCGATTCATTCGAGTTTTCATTGCGCACATCTGCCTTGAGCTGAGATAAGCCATGAAAATCGGTATAAACAGATGATGAAGCTGCGGTCATAATTTTATTTCTCCATTGCTCTTTAAATCACAATCAATTCAGCGCGCAGTGCTCCGGCTTCTTTCAAAGCCTCAAGGATTGCGATCAAATCACCCGGTGCAGCACCGACCTGATTCACTGCCTGCACAATTTCATTTAATGAAACACCTGGGTTAAACATAAACATACGACTTGTCTCCTGACTGATCTCGATATCAGAGCTCGGTACAACCACCGTCGACCCACCTGACAGTGGCCCAGTCGGCTGACTCACCGCAGGCTGCTCAACGATAGTTACCGTTAAGCTACCATGTGCAACCGCCGCTGACGTCACCCGTACATGGCGACCAATCACAACCGTACCCGTTCTAGAGTTAATAATAATTCTGGCAGAGGCTTCACCAGGCTCCAATGTAATATTTTCAACAATCGAGAGGAACATCACACGTTGTGCATGTGATTTAGGTGCATTAACTTTAATCGATGATGCATCCACAGGGTAAGCGGTACCCATGCCAATCGCGCTATTAATCGCCTCTGAAACGCGTTTTGAAGTGGTAAAATCTGGTCCATGAAGATTGAGTACAATGCTATCTTCCGAACCAAAAGGTGTTGGCGCAGCGCGCTCAACGGTCGCGCCACCCGGGATACGACCAACGCTTGGCACATTAACGGTAATCCTGGAACCATCACTACCGCCAGCACCAAATCCGCCAACAACCAGGCTACCTTGTGCAATCGCATAAATATTGCCATCCGCACCTTTCAGTGGCGCCATTAGTAGACTACCACCACGCAGGCTCTTTGAGTTACCCAGTGATGAAACCGTCACATCAAGAGACTGCCCCGGTTTTGCAAATGCAGGCAGCTCGGCATGCAGTGACACAGCCGCAACATTTTTTAACTGAGGGTTGGTACCCGGCGGTAAGGTAATACCAAACTGTGCCAGCATGCTCAACATGCTTTGAATCGTGAAGGGTGTTTGACTGGTTTGATCGCCAGTGCCATCCAGACCAACCACCAAACCATAGCCCACCAGCTGATTGGATCGCACACCTGCTACATTCGCAATATCTTTGATTCTTTCTGCCTGCGCCACACCAGCCATTAACATCATCGTTAACAGAAAAGGGCTTAATAGCCATTTTTTATTCATTATATCCAGTCCTTCTATCACAACAGTGCATTAACCCGACTTAAAAAGGCCACCACTTACTGTTAAACATTTTGGCCAGCCAGCCCATATCATTGGAGTTGGCAACCACACCATCACCACCATAAGAAATTTCGGCATTGGCAACTTGCGTCGATGAAATACTGTTATTTGAACGAATATCTACTGGACGAATAATCCCTTTAATGCGGACATACTCATCACCCTGATTAATGCTGATATTTTTCTCACCTTCAATTCGAAGGTAACCGTTAGGTAAAACGGCGGTTACCAATGCAGTGACGCTACCGGTTAATTGATTGCTCTGAGCGCTATCACCTTCCCCTGAAAAACTTTTACTCGACTCTAATGAAGATTCAAGCGTCATCGGACGGTTACTTAATAGCGTTGAATTAATCACACCGGGCAAGCCCAGCAAGGTCGGATTGGTGACATCAAGATTATTATCTTTCGAAGTGCTAGTGCTGGCAGATTTTGTTGCATTGGTCTGCTCTGAAAGCACGATGGTGATCATGTCACCTACATTACGCGCCTTAATATCTTCATAAAGAGCCATCCCTTGTGCAGGCTGAAAAATAGCGCCATTATCAATTCGCTGTGGGGCCGACATCGCAAAGATCTCTTCTGCAGTTGCGATCTTCTCTTTGGGAGTCGAGGCGCAGCCCGTTAACAACAGCGCCACCACCACACCAGCAATCAAATTCATATTTCCAGGATTCATATTTACAGAATTCATACGCGCCGCCTTCTTTTTCAGACCCGCTGTCGTGCTAGATCAAAGGTTGTTGTTAATAAATTGCAGCATACGATCAGAAGCAGAAATCGCCTTTGAGTTCATCTCATAAGCGCGCTGCGCTTCAATCATCCCCACCAGTTCTTCCACTACATTGACATTAGATGTTTCAAGTGTGCCCTGCGATAGAGTACCAATACCGGTAATACCGGGTGTGCCGGTTTGTGGTGAACCACTGGAGGCCGATTCCAGCAACATGTTCTGCCCCATGGGTTGCAGCCCTGTTGGGTTAATGAAATCCGCCAGCTGAATGTTGCCCACATTCGTGGGTGCTGCATTCCCCTGCTGACTCACACTCACGCTACCATCAGCACCGATACTAATACTCAATGAGTTTTCTGGAATGGTAATCGCAGGCTGCAAGACATTGCCGCTTGCGGTCACGATTTGCCCCTGCGCATCAAGGTGAAAAGAACCATCCCTGGTGTACGCTTGCGTTCCATCTGGTAATTGAATCTGAAAAAAACCGCGCCCCTGAATACCGATATCTAACGGGCTTTTTGTTTCAACACTGTTACCTTGCGTAAAGAGTTTTTCTGTTGCGACGGTACGCACACCGGTACCCAACATCAAGCCTGTCGGTAGCTGCGTATCCTGAGATGCCTGCGAGCCTACCTGGCGCACGTTTTGATAGAGCAGATCTTCAAAGACAGCCCTGCCACGTTTAAAACCGGTGGTGTTTACATTGGCAAGATTATTTGAGATCACAGACATACGTGTCTGCTGTGCATCCAATCCTGTCTTCGCTATCCAAAGTGCCTGACTTGTCATAACATTGTCCTCTTTAATCTACTTAATTCGTTGCCGCTACTAACTCATACGCAATAACTGTGCCGACGCCTTATCATTATCTTCTGCTGACTTCATCATTTTCACGCTCATCTCAAATTGTCTCGACAGTGCGATCATGCCGACCATCGAATCGATCGCATTCACATTGCTGCTTTCTAATATTCCCGATGACAATGTGACGCCCGCATCTGCCACACTGGTGGTGCCGTCATTCATCCTCATCACACCGTCATTACCCTTCTGCATCGTGGCAGGGTCAGGGTTAACCATCTTGACGCGGTCAACCACCACCAGCGTCGATGCCGACTGTCCAACTGGACGCGTCGAGACCGTACCATCAGGTGCAATCTCAATCTTTTCTGAAGGTGGAATGATGATCGGCAAACCGCTGTTACCCAAGACAGGTTGACCACGGTCGGTCTCAAGCTGGCCGCTTGAAGTGAGACGAAAATTGCCGGCACGGGTAAAGCCTTCGCCGCCATCTTTTGCCTGTATCGCAAACCAGCCATCGCCGTTAATCGCCACATCCAGTTCACGCCCCGTGGTGATCATTGCCCCCTGGGAGAGATTCACACCATTCTCTTTCGCAACGCTATAGATACGACTATCATGCCCCGTCCCTTCTAATGGCACACTCTGGAAGGCCGCAAGATCCGCACGAAAACTGGTGGTGTTAACATTCGCCAGGTTATTTGCATTCACTGCCTGCGCCTTCATCGTGTGGCTAGCGCTAGACATGGCAAGATAGAGCATACGATCCATTTGAGGCCTCCTAATATGAGATCAATAGCGAATTAACGGATATTGATAATTGCCTGAGTAATGGTGTCAGCGGTCGAGATCACCTGCGAGTTCGCCTGGAAATTACGCTGTGCGGTGATCATGCCAACCAGCTGTTCTGTCAGATCCACATTAGAGCCTTCCAGCGCACCCGATTGAACCAGACCCAGACCTGATGAACCCGGCTGAGAAACAACCGCCTGACCCGACTCAAATGATTCAGCCCAGGTAGTATCACCTAACTGACGCAGCCCCTGTGGATTGGTAAAGTTAGCCAACCGCACCTGACCCAAAATCTGAGTTTGACCGTTGGTGAAACGTGACAACACGATGCCGGTGTCACTGATATCGATACCACTCAACTGACCCGTTGAAAAACCGTCCTGCGTCAGTGATGAAATACTAAACGAACTACCAAACTGAGTGATCCCTGAAACATCAACACTCATAGTAATTTGTGCTGCGCCACCACCCGGATTAAATGAAATTGCAGGAAGACTAGGGCTAGGCGTCTGCAACTGACCTGAGGTATCAAACTGCATTGTCTGGCCAGGATTGCCAACCGCAGCATCAACGCGGTTACCTTCTCTAAAGGTAAACACTTCCCATTGGTTTGCCTGCGTTGACTTGCGATAGTACTGGGTCAAGAGATGCGGTGTTCCCTGTGAATCAAAGATCGTCATTGAGGTTGAATGGCTATAGGTCGTCGCATCATTTTCACTAAAGGGCACCTGTGCTGTGCCATTATTCACCGTCGATGCTGTACTAACCGAGGTATCACCATCTGCAGCAGCTGCCACCAGTGTAATTGCGGAAAGATTGGTAGCGACAACCACTGGATCTTGCGCGCCTGTGCCGGTTTCAGGTACCCAGCTAAAGTTCAGTGAGCTGGGTGATGGGCTTGCACCACTGGTATCGATCGGTGAAGAGGCAGGAAAGGTATTACCAGAGACATTGTCGCGCAACAGAGCGCTCCAGGTATTGGCAGCCGTGCGGGTATATTCAATTTGTACGGAACGATCAACACCATAGTTATCACGCATATTAAAGGCCGCGCCAACAATCGGCGTTGCTAGCACCGCGTCTTCATCGAGAATCGTTGTAGCAGGCACCGTTAAACTAGAGGATGGTGTCGCACCGGGTACAGGTAAGGATGAATTCAGGTTCAATGCAAACTCCGCCGCCGATGTCGCCTGAGGCTCAATGTTATCGAAATTCAACTGTAGACTACCGGTCGTATTGGTCAAATTACCATTCCTGTCGGCAATATCACCCTGCAGAATCTGTCCCTGACTGTTGGCAATAAAACCGTCACGATCAACACCAAACGCACCTGCTCGGGTATAGACACTCACACCGTTATCATTCAATACAAACATCCCCTGACCACTCACCGCGAGATCAAGGTTATTATCGGTAAAACCGATATTGCCCTGTGAAAACTGCTGCGTGACAGAGGAAAGTTTCACACCGCTACCAATGGCATTGGATGATGCACCCAGATTCGATGATGCAAAAATATCGGCAAACTCTGCACGTGACTTTTTGAAACCCGTGGTACTGGCATTGGCAACATTGTTACCGATAACACGAAGCTCTGATGACGCCGCGTTGAGTCCACTTAATGCGATACGAAATGGCATATTACTTCTCCTCTACTTAACTTAACTTAACTAAATTAAAGTACTTGTCTGATGCCAGACATTGGCACCGAACGATTACTGGCAAGGTCAAGCGTGATGCCGCCACTACCTAAGGTGACACTCTCAACTTTCTCTGCCAGCAAGACACCCAGTTCAATACTTTCAGTGCTAGTGGTTGCAACCGCCTCAATGGTGTAATCCCCTTTCGGCATTAATGTCCCTTCTTCGTTCCGGCCATCCCATGAAAAATCAACCACGCCGGCATCTTGTGTTCCTTTACTGATCGTTCTGACCACTTGCCCGGCACTATCTTTGATATTAACGGTTAAATCATTAGTGGCATCCGGTACGCCGATCTTACCAACCACAGGCTCTTCACCATTAAAGACGGCTTCCCCGGATGGCACCATCACGGTACGTCCCACCATGGTTGATGCCTGCAGTGCCTGATTTGACTGCAATGCGGTTGCAACCTGTGAAAATGAATTCTGTAAATCCTGAATCCCAGCAACACTACTAAACTGTGCAATCTGAGAAAAAAATTCACCACCTTCCATTGGCTTTGTCGGGTCCTGATTGTTCATTTGCGTTGTCATTAACTTTAAAAACTCTTCCTGACCAATGTTATCGCCGCCCTTTCCCTGTGGTCGCCGCGAGATGTTCAAGTTATCCAGTACGCTCTGTTCTATTGCTGACATGTTAAATCTCCAAAATCACGCGAAAAGGGTTATTGGCCAAGCCTTAATGTGCTCATTAACATCTCTTTTGAGGTGTTCATCACTTGCACATTATTTTGATAGGAGCGCGAAGCGGAAATCATATTTGCCATCTCTTCCATCGCATTCACATTAGAGCGGAAGATATAGCCCTCTTTATCTGCCAGCGGATTACCTGGCGAATATTGCTTCATGACAGGCGCTTCGCTTTTTACTACATCCGCTATCTTCACCCCACCAACTTCACCCGTGAGGTTATTCAGTACCGTTTCAAACACCGGCTGACGTGCCCGATAGGCACCCTCCTCGGTACTGCTGACACTCTCAGCGTTAGCAAGATTACTCGCAGTTGTATTAAGTCTGACTGACTGTGCATTCATCGCAGAACTTGAAATATTAAAGACACCCATAAGTGACATGATTATTCTCCTTTAAGCGCGGTCATCAGACCTTTGATTCGTCCATTTAGAAAACTGAATGACGCCTGGTATTCCACTGTGTTTTTCGCAAATGCGGCCTGCTCAACTTGCACATTCACCGTATTGCCATCCAGTGATGGCTGAAGCGGCGTGCGGTATAGCAAAGGGGCCGTCAGTGCAGTGCTCCCGGATGAGGTTATATGTCCCGCTTGTGTACGCTTAAGGCTCGCGGCATCGTTTCCCTGCTGCACTTGTTTCATTGCGGTTTGAAAATCAATATCTCGCGCTTTGTAATTTGGCGTATCGACATTGGCAATATTTGAAGCCAGCTGAGCAGTTCGCTGAGCACGTAATTTAAGTGCGTCTGCGTGAATTCCAAATGCGTTATCCAGATTAAATGCCACAACCTTGCTCCTGTTCTTTCACCTGACATGCAGAACAATGCAATGGTAATGCCATAAAATTATATAGCTATGAATTCAACAGCTTAATTAGATTTAGAGGGGGAATAAATAAACAGAGAAGGCAAGATGTTGTAGCAGGCGGCAAACTTTGTTATCACACAATGTAGTACATGCAGTACTTACTCTTTTAACTGATAGACCAGTCCGCTTGTGAGTCGAATCACATTAAAACGATCGGTATAATTTGCAATCGACTCTGCGCCACCTAATATCAGGTAGCCCTGAGGGTTTAATGCACCAGCGATTCGAGCAAGGATGTCTGTCTTAGTCTCCGCCGAAAAGTAAATGAGTACATTGCGGCAAAAAATCACGTCGAACTTACCTAATGCCGTATAACTGCCCAGCAAATTAAACTCTCGAAATGAGATTCTCTGCTTTAACGCTTCTTTCATTTTCCATGCGCCACCATCCAGTTCGAAATGATGATTAATACGAACCGGGGACATCCCTCTATCAAGTGACATTTGATGGAAGCGACCCTCTTTGGCACTGTTTAATACCGACTGGGAGATATCAGTTGCAACAATATTAACAGGTCGCAGCGTGCTACATTTATTTTTCAAATACTCTTCAATAATAATACTAATAGAATAGGGTTCCTGCCCTGAAGACGCCGCTGCAGACCAAATACGTAACGGTTTTCTTTCAGCCTCAGCTTGCGGCAGGAGTTGATCAGTTAGAAAGTCATACGGATAACCATCGCGAAACCATGACGTTTCATTTGTAGTCATCGCATCGACTACTTCGGTGTATATCGCAGATTGTGGCTGCTGTTTTAGAACCGTAACTAAAGCGGAAAGTGACGTTATGCCATGCTCATGCATTAGATGATCAAGGCGACTACTGACCAGGTACTGTTTATTTTCACCTAAAACAATTCCACAAACCGTCATTAGGAACTGACAAAAATCATTATACCCCTGCTGATCGCCCAGACTATTTGAACCACCACCTAACATTGCTTACTATTCCTTGTAAAAAGCATTATGACTACCATCAAACAACCCTACACACATCATTACCCCAAATGACTTACCCGCCTGCTCAGGCGGCCGCGCCGCGCTCATCTGAAAAACTCTTTATTCTTCCAAGCACAGCAGCACCTAAAATATCTGGATCATATTTCGCGATAAACTCATTCGCCCCTACTTTTTCTACCATTACAGTATTAAACACACCACTCAGTGATGTGTGCAAAATGATATATAAAGCGGCTAAACGCGGGTCTTTTCTAATTTCAGTGGTTAAGGTATAGCCATCCATTTCAGGCATTTCCACATCTGAAATCACCATCATTAAGTTTTTTTCTATTTTTTCAGGTTCATTATCTGCCCATTGCTGCAGTAATTCGAGACCTTCTCGTCCATTTTTTGCAACCACCGAAGCCACCCCCAACTGATCAAGGGTACGCTGTACCTGCTTACGAGCCACAGCAGAATCGTCAACCACCAACATGAATTTATCAGAAAGATCAAAACCACTGCCTTCATCAATCTGATCCTGCGATACATCCGTCCGTGCCCCAATCACATCAGCCAACACCTTTTCAACATCAATAATTTCAACAAACTCATCATCAAGTGAGGTGATAGCAGTCAAATAACAGGCAGACCCCATCCCTTTTGGAGGCGGTTTAATCTCCTCCCAGTTCATGTTTACAATGCGGTCCATCTCACTCACTAAAAACCCCTGGGTGATGCGATTATATTCAGCCACTACCAGAAAGCAGTTTTTTTCATCCGCCAGTGGCCGTTTGCCGATCGCCATTGCTAAGTCGATCACTGATATCGTCTTACCACGGATATTCACAATCCCTCTAACAACTGGGTTTGAGTTAGGCACTTTGGTCAATGGCGGGCATTGAATCACCTCCTGCACCTTAAATACATTAATCCCGTAACGCTGCTTATCACCCAGACGAAACATCAAAATTTCCAGCCGGTTATACCCAGCCAACTGGGTACGTTGATTAACATCATCGAGCAAGCTACTCATAACATTCTCCATTTAAGGTACAGACCATATTTACGCTATCGTCGTTCGTACTCTTAACCTTAGCCCTAAGAGCATGCCAACAATGCACGGCATGCTACTTGCAGGCACTGAACTAACTAATCCCATCATGGCGATAATGATAATGAACAGAAAAATGACTAGAACAATCAGCTCGCTAACATGTGCAAGCCTGATGTTATTGCAGACGACAGCGGTATTTTCTCAAAGCTTTCAGTCACATGAGTCAATTAAAGAGTCTGCCAAAATCTTTCTGATGAGCAAGTTAGCCAGCAGTGCACAAGGTAATATTGAAGTAAATGTGAACATTAGTCGACTCGACCCTCGCCTGAGATTGCGGCAATGTGAGGTAGCGTTAGCACCATTCTTGCCGACCGGGGCAAACCTTAACGGCAATACGAGCATTGGTATTCGTTGCCAGGACAATAAACCATGGTCACTCTATGTTTCAGCAAAAATCATCAAATCTGCTGAGGTATTCGTCACCACCCGCTTTCTCGATCGTGGCACACAACTCCAGAAAAGTGATTTCACCCTGGAAAAGCATGACATCAGCAATCAATCTATTGGCTATATCACTGATATTACGAGAGTTGAGGGGAAAATCTTACGTCGCCCATTACGCCATAACAGCATTATCCCGCCGAATGCGCTCACGGAGGCGATGCTGATAAAAAGAGGCGACAGCGTCACGATATTAGCCCAAAACACCACTGTAAAAGTCCATATGAAAGGAAAAGCCCTTAAAAATGGCGCAAAAGGCGAGACCATTCGTGTTCGTAATCTCAGCTCAAAACGCGTAATTGAAGGAAAAGTACTGTCGGAAGGTGTTGTTGGAGTCCGATTATAAATTTAGATCGAACTGCCGGGGCGCATCATCCTCCCCCAGGGCAGGCCGATATTAGTCACATGAGGTTTAAGCTATGCCAATCGAAGTCATTAACCTGCCAATCGCTCAGCGCAGCGGTTCAACCACAGCCACTAACAGCGGCACTCAGGAAGGCACTGCCGCAGGACGTGCGCAAAGCAGCAATCATCAATCAAATCGCGCAGAGAATGAAACCGAAAAAGCCACCCATTCCGATACTGTTACATTGACAGAAACAGCCACGCAACTACAGGCAATCGCAAATGAGATAGCAGACATCCCTGTTGTCAACATGGCCCGAGTTGAAGCCATTCAATATCGCCTTGAAAATGATGAATTTGAAATTGATACAGATAAGCTGGCAAACAATATATTGCGTTTCGAAACGCAGCTTTAGTTAAACATTAAGATAAGGTAGCAATGCGATGAACAATAGCGAATCACATAAAGAAAGCCTGATAATTGACGAACTGAATGCCGCTCGCTCACTGCTTTCATTATTAAAAGAAGAGCATGAAGCGCTCAATAAACCCCAAACAACAGCCGTTGAGATCGCAACGCTTGCAGCTCAAAAAGAACAGCAACTCAATATTTTAGAAAATTTAACTCAGAATAGAATGATGCAGATCCCACGTACTGACCCAGACCTCTCTGCAGAACCGCTACACTCCTTATGGCAGCAACTACAAACACTTGCGCTTGATTGTCAACAACAAAACCAGCTCAATGGCATCATTATTCACACAACAAAAAACTTCGTAGAACAGGCCGCAGCTATTCTCCACGGAAAGCTACCAACAACGGAACTGCAATATGGCAGCTCAGGAAAAACAATTAGCCAGAACCAGCCGAGAACCATAGCAAAAGCCTAAAATCCATACTGTTCTAGCAAAGCACTAAAAGTATAATGGAATTTGGCTATATACAGAGAGCGGTGCTTTAAAATAATTAATCGTGGCAGACATAAGGATGTTGGCCAAAAAAATTAAGAATCACGTGAGGTCATTACAGCGCCAGCACATGTCATAAGCATCCTGCAAAACCTGCATCACCAATGTGAACTCAATACCCGCTTCATCCACCACACGTGTGAAGCGCCCCCTCCAAATCGGCGTCGGTTTTGGGAATTCACCTCAATACAGTACCTCACCCGATCACACAACTTACTATGTCACTTGACCGATAAAAAGTAAGAAGTACTTTCAAATCAGTTTCATCCCTCAATTTAAATAATCCTGAAATAAACCTTAAAGATAGAAAAATTGCAGTCGAAAAGTATTATTCATAAATACATTTTGTTCTAGTGATAAGCCAAAAATTTCACAGAATTGACATTCGTTAAAGTTTTAGATTTGACTGACGCTATCTGGTTTGAAGTAACAACTGATTCTTCAAGTAGGAACCTCAGGGACGAAAAAAATGGCAAAAAACAGCAAAAAAAATAAGCCTGCTAAAAACGATAACACGGTCGATTGCGGTGACCTGCTAGATATATCGATGGTCAATGAGATTAACCAAAAACTCAACGCCTGCCTCAGTTCTGGGAGTGATGTCACCATTAATATTTCAAATATTGAGCGCATTGATACTGCAGGTGCTCAAATGCTATGCGCTTTTTATCAGGATATAAAATCAAAAAACATAAAATGTGAATGGACAACCCCGTCCGAGATATTTTCAAAATCAATAGAACAACTTGGGCTAAGTGAACACTTAGGGATGCCTGCCGCTAGCTAACCCGATGGCGATCATATTTATAAGTATCAAAATGCGTGAAGGAGATTAAATTATGGCAAGTATTCTAGCAGTAGACGATTCGGCATCGATGCGTCAAATGGTCTCTTTTGCGCTAAAGAATGCAGGGCATGATGTGGTAGAGGCAGTGGATGGCGTGGATGGCCTGAAAGCAGCCCAGGCCAACAAGGTGAGCCTGGTCATTACCGACGTCAATATGCCAAACATGGATGGTATTGCTTTAATTAGAGAGCTGAGAAGCCTCCCCGATTACAAGTTCACACCTATACTTATGCTGACAACTGAATCTGCACCTCACAAAAAGCAGGAAGGGAAAGATGCGGGAGCCACAGGATGGATTGTTAAGCCATTCGACCCAGACCAGTTATTGGCGACCATCAATAAAGTACTAGGGTGAGCTAAAATGGCAATCGACATCACGCAGTTTCATGAGACTTTCTTTGAAGAGAGCTTCGAAGGCCTTGACATTATGGAGTCTGGTCTGCTGAACCTTGATATAGGTGCTGCTGACAATGACACCGTCAATTCAATTTTCCGCGCAGCTCACTCAATTAAAGGTGGCAGTGCAACCTTCGGCTTTACTGAAGTTGCAGAATTTACCCACGGCATGGAGACCCTGCTTGATGAAATGCGAGACGGTAGTCGCGATGTGACACAAACATCTGTCGACACCCTGCTTCAGTCTGTCGACTGCCTGCGTGAAATGCTTGCTGCCTCAAGAGATAAGACAGCGATTGATACCGAACGTGCAGCCGTGCTCAAAGGTGAGTTAGAGGCGATTTTAGCATCAGGCACTAGCGGCTCTGCACCGGAATCAAATCAACAAGCATCTTCGGAGCCTGCCTCAGAAGTGTCTGCATCACATGAAGGCTGGATGATAAAATTCACCCCCCATCATGACATGCTAAAAACGGGTAATGATCCCGTTAGAATGTTTAGAGAGCTGGGTGAACTGGGTGAACTATCAGTGGTCGTTGATATCTCACAATTACCTATCCTGGATGACCTTGACCCAGAAGAGTCATACTTGTCCTGGGAGCTGACACTCGTATCCAATGTTGAAATTGAAAAAGTAAAAGAAATATTTGAGTGGGTAGAAGATGAGTGTGACTTCAATATTAGTGAGATAAAAAGTGAAGCACCAGAAGCAGATCAACCCGCAGGAGATAATGTTACCGAAAGCGTAGCTGAGAATGATTCAGCCTCTTCCACTCCCGCTCCCGCTAAACCAGTCGCTGCAAAACCAGCAGCAGGCGCTAAATCCACCGCAAACACAGATAGCGCATCAATACGGGTCAGCATTGATAAAGTAGATGCCCTTATTAACATGGTGGGCGAGCTGGTCATCACGCAATCGATGATTGGCCAGCTTGACTGTGACTTCGACGACTTTGACAACAGTAGAATGGAAAAACTGCGTGACGGTCTCACACTGCTAGAAAGAAACACAAGAGAGCTTCAGGAAAGTGTCATGCGCATTCGTATGCTGCCAATAAGCTTTGCATTTAACCGCTTTCCTAGAATGGTACATGATCTGTGTCAAAAATTAGATAAGAAGATAGAACTAAAAACCACCGGTGAACAGACAGAACTAGATAAAACTGTAATGGAGAAGATTGGTGACCCCCTCGTTCACCTGGTCAGAAATTCAATTGACCATGGGATAGAAATGCCCGAAGAGCGCCGGGCAGCAAACAAGCCTGAAACAGGCACTATTGAATTAAATGCCTTTCACAAAGGTGGCAACATCATCATTGAAATTAAAGATGATGGCGCTGGTTTCAATAAAGATAGAATAAAAGCAAAAGCCATCGAAAGAGAACTTATTGGAAAAGATGAGCATCTTTCAGATGATAAAATATACGACCTGATATTCCAGCCTGGCTTCTCAACAGCAGAACAGCTCAGCGATATCTCAGGCCGAGGTGTTGGAATGGATGTTGTTAAAAGAAACATCCGAGAACTTGGTGGCAGTATCGATGTTACCTCTGAAGAAGGTAACGGTACCACCTTTACTATCCGACTGCCATTAACACTAGCAATTCTCGATGGACAACTTGTTTGTGTTGGTGATGAGATTTACATCACCCCGCTTGTTTCTATTGTTGAGTCACTGCAGATAAAAGAAGAGTTCGTTAATAATATTGCAGGTCAAACAGAACTCTACAAGGTACGTGAGGATTATATCCCGATAGTTAGAATGCACGACATGTTTGGGATAAATGTTGAGCGAAAGAGCCTGGAAGGTGGTCTCCTGGTTGTGGTTGAAGGTGATGGTAAAAAAGCAGGTTTACTTGTTGATGAGCTACTGGGTCAACAGCAAGTCGTTATTAAGAGTTTAGAAACAAATTACAAGCGTGTTGATGGTGTTTCGGGCGCGACAATTCTAGGTGATGGAACTGTCGCACTCATTCTGGATGTCGATGGATTAATTGACCTTTCAAGAAACCCACCAAGACCAGGCAACAAACCCGATAACCTCGCCAGGGAAGTTGCGTAAGGAGATAAAATTATGAGTACAGCACAACAAATCGATACCAATGCATCTGTGGACGTGATGACAGACACTGACCAATACCTTACCTTTATTCTAGCAGGTGAAGAATATGGTGTTGACATTCTACGCGTACAGGAAATTAAAGGATGGGATAGCGTCACCCCTATTCCTAATACCCCCGCCTATATAAAAGGTGTGATTAACCTTCGAGGAACGATTGTACCCATCATTGATTTGAGGCACCGCTTCTCACTTGATGAAATTCCATACGGTGCAACCACAGTCGTGATTGTACTAAAGGTTAACAATGAAAATGGAAACAGAACAATGGGCATTGTGGTTGATGCCGTATCAGATGTCTATAACGTTGCAGCTGAAGAAATGAAGCCACCACCAGATTTCGGAACAATCAGCATCGACTATGTCAAAGGCCTGGCAACTGTTGAAGAAAAAATGGTCATTGTGCTTGAAATTGATAAATTACTGAATAGTGGTGTGATGGAAAGCACGGAATCTCTTCTTCAGTAAGTCGTCGAAGACCTGGAACTTGTGATGAAAAAATTGAACAAAATAAAAAGTATTAGTACTTACCAGAAGAACAGAAAAAGTATTGTTGGCATGGAAAGTCATCAGGACAACAACAAGCTAAGTAATACAGAGACTCGATCAAACTCAGAAAATAGTTACATACTAGAACAAATACTTTCAGACATGGCATGGTACGGCTAGATTAGCCAAGGAGATTTTGAAATGCCTATAAAAATAGACTCAACAGTAGCATTAATCAGGACGGTTATAATATGAGATCTCCAATGATTAAACCTGATGATGAAATGGAATTAGATATTTCGTTAATCGAAACTAGCTTTGAAAAATTAGCCCCTAATGCTAATGAAATTGCAAAGTTATTCTATAAAGAGCTGTTTGAAAAGTACCCGAGTGTAAAGCCACTATTCAAAAATACTCGAATAAAACAACAAGAGAAAAAACTAGTATCAGCGCTCTCAACTGTTGTAAGTAGCTTGAGAAAGCCTGATGAACTAGAAGAAATTTTGGTCGGGTTAGGTAACAAACATATTAAATATGGAGCAGAACCTGAACATTATGAGGCGGTCATTGAAACATTACTTGAGGTAATGGCTAAAATTGGCGGCAACGAATGGTCAGAAGAAATCGATAATACGTGGAGGCAAGCGTTAAACAGCGTCGCTTCAACAATGATAGGTAACAACAGACAAACGGAGAATTCAACCATGGCATCAGCAACAAAATCAGTAAAATCAGGAATCAAAGAAGTCAAGGACGAAAATACACTGCGCATGCAAGCAGCTGTTGATAATGCGATGACACCATTCATGATGGTTGACCTTGATCTAGTCGTTACATACACAAATGAGGCAACAATTTCGCTTCTTAATAAGCACGCCGATGCACTCAAATCACTCTACACCGGCTTCTCTGTCGACAATATCGTGGGTACATGCATTGATATTTTTCACAAAGACCCATCACATCAGAGAAAGCTGCTGAGTGATCCATCCAACTTACCATACTCAACAGACATTCAGGTGGGCCCTCTCAGTTTTGCACTCAATGTAACGGCGCAAATCGATACTGCTGGCAACTATATTGGCACTACTCTGGAGTGGAGTGATGTTACAGAATTACGCGTTAAAGAATCTGCAGTAGCGCGCCTGCAAGGTACCGTGAATGGCGCAATGACGGCCATGATGATGGTTGACCGGGATTTTTTCATCACCTATGCCAATCAATCCACCCTGGATTTATTAAAGAAACATGAAGCGGCGTTAGCCACAGTCTATGCGGGCTTTAAGGTCGATAACCTCATTGGTACATGCATCGATACCTTCCATAAAAACCCCCAGCATCAGCGAGAATTTCTTGCCAATCCAGCTAATCTTCCCTATCAAACAGACATTGCGATCGGCGATCTAACATTCTCACTTAATGTCACCGCCATCATGGATGCTGACGGTAATTATGTCGGCAATGCATTAGAGTGGTCAGATGTCAGCGATTTACGACAGAAAGAATCCACAGTAGCGCGCCTGCAAGGTACCGTGAATGGCGCAATGACGGCCATGATGATGGTTGACCGGGATTTTTTCATCACCTATGCCAATCAATCCACCCTGGATTTATTAAAGAAACATGAAGCGGCGTTAGCCACAGTCTATGCGGGCTTTAAGGTCGATAATCTCATTGGCACATGCATCGATACCTTCCATAAAAACCCCCAGCATCAGCGAGAATTTCTTGCCAATCCAGCTAATCTTCCCTATCAAACGGACATTTCGATCGGCGATCTAACATTCGCACTTAATGTCACTGCCATCATAGATGCTAAAGGCGATTATGTCGGTAATGCATTAGAGTGGTCAGATGTCAGCGATTTAAGGCAGAAAGAGGCATTGAATGCGGATTATGCCAGTCAAATCGCCGCCATCGACCGAAGCCAGGCAGTAATCGCATTCAACATGGATGGCACAATTATTGACGCCAACGATAATTTCCTAAATACCCTGGGCTATAGTCTGGATGAGATCCAGGGAAAACATCATCGCATGTTTGTCGAACCCAGCTATGCGCAGTCAGCGGAGTATGCCCAGTTCTGGGAAAAACTCAATGCTGGAACCTATGAAATGGCACGTTACAAGCGCATTGGTAAGGGCGGGAAAGAAATCTGGATACAGGCCTCATACAATCCAATTATGGGTCTCGACGGCAAGCCCTTCAAAGTGGTCAAGTATGCGACCGATGTCACCGAAACGATGATGAGGGAAGCAGACTTATCAGGGCAGGCTGATGCGATCAGTAAAAGCCAGGCGGTGATTGAATTCAATATGGATGGCACTATTATTCAGGCCAACGACAACTTCCTAAATACACTTGGCTATAGCCTGGAAGAGGTTCAGGGAAAACATCACCGAATGTTTGTAGAACCTGGCTATGCGCAGTCACAAGAGTATGTCCAGTTTTGGAATAAACTCAATGCAGGTGAATTCGAAGCAGCACGCTATATGCGACTTGGCAAAGGGGGTAAAGAGGTCTGGATTCAGGCGTCCTACAACCCAATTTTCGATCTTAATGGAAAGCCTTACAAGGTAATCAAATTTGCGACGGATGTTACCTTAGCGGTTGAGAAAGAACTAGCGGTGGCACGTCTGCAATCTGCAATCGATGGTGCACAAACTAATATGATGTTATGTGACACTGATCTGACCATCACATATGTCAATCCTGCGGTTGTGCAAATGCTGGTAAAACGTGAAACTGAACTTCGCGGCGTATTTCCTGGATTTGATCCACACAATCTGGTTGGCCAGTGTATTGACCAATTCCATAAGAACCCCTCACATCAGCGATCACTACTGGGCAATAAAAACAATCTTCCAGCCAAAGCAGAGATCGCCGTTGCCGGCCTTGAATTCGAAGTTAACGCGACCGCAATTATGGATGGTGATGGCAACTTACTGGGCAACATGGTTGAGTGGAAAGATATTACAGAACAGAAAGATGCCGAACGTCAAATGCAAGAGCTTATTGACTCTGCTTCTGCCGGTGATCTGTCAAAACGAATTGACTCCTCTACGTATCAAGGCTTTATGAAGAACCTGTCTAATGGCGTCAACCAAATGCTGGAGGCGGTTGTCGCACCTGTGCAGGAAGGTACTCGTGTCATGAAATCCCTTGCTGAGGGGGATCTTTCACAAAATATGGTTGGAGAATTCCAGGGTGAATTTGGCGTATTACAGGAAGCAATCGATACCTCAGTGAACAACCTAAGAAACATGGTTGGTGATATCAGAGAGTCGGCATCTGCGATTACATCAGGTGCGGGTGAGATTGCACAGGGTAATCAGGACCTCAGCCAGCGAACAGAAGAACAAGCCTCATCGTTAGAAGAAACGGCATCAAGTATGGAGCAGTTAACAGGCACAGTTAAGCAAAATGCTGACAATGCGAACCAGGCAAACCAACTGGCAAGCGGTGCACGTGAACAAGCAGAGAAAGGCGGCAAAGTCGTTGGCAATGCAGTGTCTGCGATGTCTGAGATCAACAGCAGTAGCAAGAAGATTGCGGATATCATCAGTGTTATTGATGAAATTGCTTTCCAGACTAACCTGCTCGCATTGAATGCGGCAGTAGAGGCCGCCCGAGCTGGTGAACAGGGCCGTGGCTTTGCAGTTGTCGCAGGTGAAGTGAGAAACCTGGCTCAACGCAGCGCAGCTGCAGCGAAAGAGATCAAAGCGTTAATCAATGACAGCGTCGAGAAAGTTGATGAAGGTAGCAAACTGGTAGATGAATCCGGTAAGACACTAGACGAAATCGTTACAGCGGTTAAAAAAGTGAGCGACATCATCGCCGAAATTGCAGCGGCTAGTCAGGAACAATCAACCGGTATTGATCAGGTTAATAAAGCGATCATTCAGATGGATGAAGTGACACAGCAGAATGCGGCATTAGTAGAAGAAGCGGCAGCTGCGAGTGAATCGATGGATGAGCAGTCTAAAGGGCTATCTAAGCTAATGGAGTTTTTCGGTTCGGATGATTCTGATGAAGCACCTGCTCGATCACGCTCTAACGGCAGGTCTTCGAATAGCGCACCTGCAGCTAGATCCGGTAGTCCAGCAAGCAAAAAACCATCACCTCGTTCAAATCAGAAAAGCTCATCAGTAGATAGTGACGAGTGGGAGGAGTTTTAATTAACGCTTTCTCTCTATCAATAAAACAATCTTATAACGAATGAGTTGATTAAAACATGGAAAAGATTCGAGATTTTGCTTTTACAGATAGAGATTTTGAAAAGGTTAGAAACCTGGTAAAAAGCCACACAGGGATCTCTTTATCAGATGCAAAAAAGGACATGGTATACAGTCGCCTTTCGAGGCGACTGAGAAGCCTTGAAATTGAAAAGTTCTCCGATTATTGCAGCCTCGTCGAAGGTGGTGATGATGCAGAGCTTATCAATTTCACTAATGCCATCACGACAAACTTAACCGCATTCTTCAGGGAGGATCATCATTTCCAGTACCTGGCTAATACTGTCGTACCTGAATTAATGAAGTCAAACATTAAAGACCGCTGTATTAGAGTATGGTCTGCAGGTTGCTCAACAGGGGAAGAACCATACTCGTTAGCAATTGCGCTCAAAGAGAGTATTCCGTCGTTCGATTCCTGGGATGTGAAAATACTTGCAACGGACCTCGATTCAGACGTATTACAGACGGCTAAAAACGGCGTCTATAAGAGCGACCGTATTGATGGGCTAACTAGTGCCAGAAAACGAAACTGGTTTTTGAAAGGCAAAGGAGACAATGCTGGCACTGTGAGAGTCAGACCTGAGTTACAGGATATGATTACATTCAAGCAATTGAACCTACTACGCCAATGGCCAACTAAAGGTCCGTTTGATTTCATCTTCTGTCGAAATGTTGTTATCTATTTCGACAAAGAGACCCAAAAAGTTCTTTTTGATCGCTATGCTAATGTCTTAAAGAGTGACTCGCATCTTTTCATAGGACATTCTGAATCGCTATTTAAAGTATCTGATAGATTCGGCCTCCTCGGGCAAACCATTTATAAAAAAATAAAATAAGGGAATTCTAATGGCGCTTGGCTTCGAGAAGGAGATCGAAATGGGAAAATGCCTATCCGGCTTTTCTCATATTAATCGCTATTGGGACAAACAGAATGAAATCATTTCAGCAAAGATTCTTCCTGGTCAGTTTTATGTAACAAGCAGTAATGAAGCAATTGTCACAGTCTTAGGCTCGTGCATATCCGCCTGCATACGTGATCCCATTGCAGGCGTAGGAGGAATGAATCACTTCATGCTACCTGCTGATAATAGTGGTGGCGGTACAAAGCTGAGTGAATCTGCAAGATATGGAAACTTTGCAATGGAGATGCTAATTAATGAGATCTTGAAAAATGGCGGCAAGAAGTCAAATCTTGAAGTCAAAATATTTGGGGGAGGAAAAATTTTAAAAAACATGACCGATGTTGGTGAAAGGAATATCGAATTCGCGCTTACTTACATCAAAACTGAAGGGTTAAATCTTCTTTCTAGTGATGTTGGCTCCCCTCATCCCAGAAAGGTTTATTATTTTCCTGATTCAGGTCGGGTTCGTATCAAGAAACTCAGAAAACTTCACAATGAAACGGTTATCGAACGTGAAACAGATTATATGGAAGGCCTGATCAAAAAACCAGTAAGCAGTGATATCGAGCTTTTCTAAAGGTACATTATGAGCAATAAAATAAAAGTACTTATCGTCGATGACTCCTCATTAATTCGAAAGCTTCTGAGTGAGATACTCGCCTCAGACAGTGGTATCGAGGTAGTCGGCACAGCGCAGGACCCATTTGCTGCCAGGGAAAAAATTAAGCAACTTCAACCTGATGTCATCACACTAGACGTCGAAATGCCTCGAATGGATGGTATCACATTTCTTAAAAACCTTATGCGGTTGCACCCTATTCCCGTCATCATGATTTCTTCACTCACCGAAAAAGGTGCTGATGTTACACTAGAAGCACTCGAATCAGGGGCAATTGATTTTGTGTCTAAACCAAAACTTGATCTTGCACACTCATTACCCGAATACACGCATGAGATTGTCAGTAAAGTAAAGGCTGCTGCAAATGCAAATGTGCATGCAATCACGAATATGCCACCCTCTATTGGCGAAGTGGCTGCTAAAAATTCGGCGGATGTCATCTTAGAGAAAAATAGTCGTGCTACAAGAAAACACTTTAAGACAACCGATACCATTATTGCATTAGGTGCATCAACAGGTGGTACAGAAGCGATAAAGGAAGTGCTGATGAGGATGCCAGCCGATGCACCTGGCATGGTGATATCCCAACATATTCCTGAGGCTTTTAGTGGTCCATTTTCCAAAAGAATGAATAGTTGTTCAGCGATGACTGTATATGAAGCCCACGATGGACAACAGATACTTCCTGGACATGTATACATTGCACCAGGAAGCCACCACCTGCTCATTGAAAGAGATGGCGCACGATTTGTCTGCCGCTTAAATGACGGCCCCCCTGTCAACAGGCATCGTCCATCTGTCGATGTGATGTTTAGGTCAGTTGCTCAAAATGTCGGCCACAACGCTATTGGCGTCATACTCACTGGTATGGGTGATGATGGTGCCGCTGGAATGAAGGAGTTACATGATGCTGGTGCAGGAACGATCGCACAGGATGAAAGAACAAGCGTTGTATGGGGGATGCCAGGCGAAGCCGTTAAATTAGGTGGCGTAGATAGCGTTCTCCCTCTTAGTTCGGTATCCGGAAAAATCATAACGCTGTCAAAACAAATCAAATAGATAATTATATAAAGTTCAATTTTTTACAACCGATAGTTAATTATAACCGTTACTTAGCAGGCTTAAGAAAACAAATGAGTGTGTATCTTAAAAATTATTTCATCGCTCTCTGTGCAAGTTTTGCCCTGATCACTCTAATATTAACTAGTACCTACGAGTCCTTACATACCCCTGCGCTCTTGATTACTTTATTAACTTGGGCCTTCTCATCGTATAAAGCGCAATCATCAAAAAATAGTGAGGTAGAGAAATCGAATCAGGATCATGAAGACTCACATATATCTAACCATCAAAGTCTTGTAGAGTTTTTAACACTCATCAATGATGCACTCAATAATGAGATAGAAAGCTCCTGCAAAGAACTATCCCAGGCAAGGGGTGTTGTCGGTGATGCTGTGTCTAATCTGGGCAGTAGTTTTAGTGGCTTAAATAGCGATATTCAGGAACAAAAAGAGATGGTTGTATCACTAATGGATAACATTTCTGGTGCATCATTAAAAGGTACTGATGGAAATGATCAGGCCATTTGCATAAAAGAATTTGCTAATGAGACATCTGAGATCCTCACCTATTTCATTGATCTACTGGTGAATGTAAGCAAGCAGAGTATCGAGACTGTGCATAAAATTGATGACATGGTCTATCAGATGGATGAAATATTCAAATTGCTCGAAGATATCAAAACGATTGCCGACCAGACTAGCCTGCTCGCATTAAATGCAGCCATTGAGGCAGCACATGCTGGCGAGGCCGGAAGAGGTTTTGCGGTTGTCGCTGATGAAGTTAGAAAGCTATCTCAGCATTCAAATAGATTTAATGATGAAATACGAAGCCATGTCGAGAAAACAAGAATATCAATATCTGATGCCAGGAAAATTGTAGGTGACGTCGCATCTAAAGACATGAATATGGCAATTTCAGCAAAAAGCCGTGTCGATATGATGCTTGATGAAGTTGGAAACATGAACAGTCGAGTTTCTGAAAACCTGGGAAAAGTATCACTTGTTTCAGACAATATTAACAACAACGTCAACCAGGCGGTGCGCGGCCTCCAATTTGAAGACATTGTTAGACAACAGATCGATTCGTCTCAAAATTACCTGACAAAATTAAAAAAATATTCAAATGATATTTTAGAAGAACTATCTGATATAAATCTCCACGAAGATAGTGATCCAAATACTTACACAGCATCAATTGAACAGCTGAAGATAAAACTAAAAGAATCCAGATCGAACCTTAACCATGAAAGAGATAAACCAGCCCATCAGGAATCTATCGTTGAGGGTGAGGTTGAGCTTTTCTAACTAAAATTTCAAACACAACATACTTACCAAATATCAGGTAAATAACGATGACACTTAAAACGCAAGTATCAAACGATGGCCAAATCGTCACTATCTCAATCAATGGTCGATTTGATTTTAATCTATACAAAGATTTTCGTGATGCATATGAGACTGGACTCAATAAAGGAAATGTAAAATTCATTATTAATCTGTCTCAAACCGAATACATGGATAGTTCTGCTCTAGGTATGTTGTTAGTACTTAAAGAACGAACGGGCGGAGATAATTCTTCGATAGTGCTAAAGAGTTGTAATAAAGAAATTAAAAACATCCTTTCAATTTCTAATTTTGACAAGTTATTTTCAATCGAATAAATATTGGCCATGCGAAGAATCATGACCGAAATGGACGAAAATTGTATCATGGATGATTTAAATAAATGTAGCATATCCTCCCCCTCTCATTCGACTCAAGGCTCACTATCAGTTCTTATTGTCGATGATGACAAGACAAACAGGTTAATCCTTTCGACTCTGATTAAAAAATTAGACTATCGTGTTATTTCTGCTGTCAATGGTAAAGAAGCGGTAGAGATCTACACTGAAAACAGACCTGATATTATTTTAATGGACGTTATGATGCCTATCATGAATGGCTATGATGCGGCGATTGAAATAAAGCGGTTATGTGGTGATATCTTTGTACCCATCATTTTTCTAACCGCGATTACTGATGAAAAGGCGCTGGCAAAATGCATTGAATATGGTGGCGATGATTTTATCTCAAAGCCATATAACGGAATAATAATAAAAGCGAAAATTGACGCGATGGTACGCGTGCGTGAACTATACAATCATATAGCTGATAGTAAAGAAGAACTGCAGGAACATCATAGTCGTCTTCAACTAGAACATGAAATAGCAGAAACAATTTTCACAAATATTACCAATCCAAAAAACCTTGAAATAGATCATATTCGTTACTTACTCAAGCCGATGTCTATTACAAGTGGCGACATTTTACTTTGCTCAAGAACCCCGTCTGGTGGTCTACATGTGATGCTCGGGGATTTTACCGGACATGGGCTATCAGCAGCGATCGGGGCGATTCCAGTATCAGATACATTTTATAGCCTTTCATCAAAGGGATACTCGATTGGAGACATTGCTTTCAATATCAACAAGCGTTTGAAAGAAACATTACCAGCAGGATTTTTCTGCGCGGCCTGTTTAATTGAAGCAGATGAAGAGTTCAGAACAGTTGCGATATGGAATGGTGGAAACCCTGATATCATCATTACGAATGATCAAGCCCCGCCTATTAAGGTGAAATCTAGCCATCTCCCTTTAGGCGTACTAAGTGTTGACAATCTTGATAGAAGTGTAGAGTTTATCGAATTAACGCCAAACAACAAGATCTACATGATCTCTGATGGTGTTGTAGAGGCACAAAATGATCAGGGTCAGATGTATTCGCAGGAAAGACTCGATGACATATTAATGGACACTAAAAGTGATCGTGACCCATTTGATACAATAAAAGATTCGATTGATCACTTTTGTAGAAACACCGATCAATTTGATGATATTACACTAATTGAAATCACAGCAAAGCCACTAGATATACTAGACAATACTGTCAGCTCAATTAGCGAACAGACGCTTTCCCCTGCTAAATGGCAACTATCAATGAAGCTTGAAGCTGGTGCGCTTAAACAAACGAACCCTTGTCCGCTTATTACTCAGTCGATAATGGAAATCCAGGGATTAGCAGAACACAGAGAACGAATTTACACCATACTTTCTGAGCTATATTCAAATTCTCTCGAACATGGCCTGCTCAAGCTAAGTTCATCAATTAAAGCAAACCCTCAGGGGTTCACAGAATATTATAACGCACGTGAATCAGCACTTGAGAACCTGCAGGACTCATCAATTTCAATACTGATCTCACACCAACCTACCTCGTCTGAAGATGGGGGTGAATTAGTGATTACTATTGAAGATACGGGTAGCGGTTTCGACATATCAAACAAAAACCCGTCATTAGCAGAAAATAGTGGCGCACATGGTCGAGGAATTAACCTTGTTAAGTCGCTCTGCTCCTCAATCATTTACAGTAACAATGGAACGAAAGTTGAAGCACACTACCAATGGGGGTGATGAAATTAGAGCACTCCTATTTCTAGCCAAAAACGAATGAAGTAACAAGGATGATGTCAGCTTCAATGGATTCTGAAGATGAAGAAATATATTATTGAGATAATACCAGTCTTAGTCGCTGTACTAGCGATCACTTCACTGATATTCACATCGACTGATGTGACGTTTACTCACGCGTACGTTCAGATCGAATCACTTATTGTGCTTACCATAATTATTGCTTCGCTTTATATTTCATTAAAAATATCAAAGAACAATAGTGACGAGCCTCTACCCACCTCACCAATAAGCACCATCAAAAGTGGTGTAATGATAGCCACATCAACAAAAGTAACACAAAGATTATAAAGGTTACCGACGATGAAAATATTAGATGAACCATCACTAGACCTGGAAGCACTATCTATTCTCAAGGAGGCAACAGAAGAAATGTTTCCCGAAATCATCGAGGTATTCCTGGAAGACGCCCCCAATAGACTCAGTTCACTACGTGAGGCTAGCACCAATAATGATGTTACCGCAATGAAAGAGGAATCTCATTGCCTGAAAGGTAGTAGTGGTAATGTTGGAGCGGTAAAATTATCTAAAATTTGCGAGGAAATTGAAACGTTATCTAAATCAGGTTCGATAACTAATCAGGAAGAGCTTATCCAATATGCATTGCATGAGTTTGAACATGTAAAAATTGAACTGCCAAAAGTGATATGAAAATCAGATTCTAAATAGATTGCAGCTAATAATTGATGCCTGTCAGTTTAGGTGTAGTAACTCACATTTGGCCTGGCACTTTTCCAGTAAGGATCCCACCTGGTCAGATAGACCACTAGCAGCCAGAAGCTGCCATAAACCCACATACACGGATGTGTTGTGCCATAAACAAAGAGTGCTCACTATACAACTGTAATCCATCTGGTAATAAATACAATAAAACGGAGCGTGATTCGATTGTGTTTTGCACCCTTCTTAGTGAACTTTAAACTTGTTAATCATGTCACGTAGTTCCACCGCCATCCGGGCCAGAGCCTGGCTGGTGTCGGTGGTTTCACGTGCGCCCCCGGCCGTTTCATCGGCAATCTGGGTGATGTTAACCACGTTACGGTTGATCTCCTCAGCCACTGCGGATTGTTCTTCTGCAGCGCTGGCAATCTGCACATTCATATCCGTGATGGAGGCGATAGCGCTGGTAATTTCATCGAGTGATTCACCGGCTTGTTGCGCTAGCTCAACAGTAGACTCAGTCTGTTGCAGACCATTTTCCATCGCACCCACGGCAGAGGCGGCCTTTTCCTGCAGACACTTGATGATATCGTTGATCTCTTGAGTCGATTCATGACTGCGCTGCGCCAGGGTGCGCACCTCATCCGCCACCACTGCAAAACCACGCCCCTGTTCACCGGCACGAGCGGCCTCGATGGCGGCATTCAGGGCAAGCAGATTGGTCTGCTCGGCGATGTCACGAATCACGTTCAGTACTGTAGAAATGTTACCGCTTTCGCGCTCCAGATCCTTGATCACTTCAGAAGTGCTGGTAACTTGCGCAGCCAGTTGATTGATACCACTGATTGCGCTACCAACCACCTGGTTTCCCTTGCTGGCCTGCTCGTCGGCTGTACAAGAGGCTTGCGCCGCCTCGTTGGCATTCCTTGCCACCTCCTGCACTGTGCTTGACATCTCATTGATGGCGGTAGCGACCTGGTCGCTCTCAGCACGCTGGCGCATCACACCATCAGAAGCTTTACCGGTAATGTTGGTCAGTTGTTCGGCTGAGCTACTAAGTTGATTGGCTGAGCTCATCACTTGTGATATCAACTTCCTGAACTCATCCATCATGGTGTTGTAAACATTGGCCATGCTGGTAATTTCATCCTCACCCTTGATGTCGACATGCAGGGTCAGATCCCGTTCCCTGCTAGCCTGCGTCATGGCATTTGATAGTTTCTCTACCGGACGAATGATGCTTATAGCAATCCAGGCAACCAGGGCAACGTTGATCGCGATTAACAGCGCTGAAATAGCCATGAACAGCAGATCGCTATTTTTTTCGTTGTCATTAATAGCATCTGAAATACTTAGTTCGGCCTGCTTAAGCAGTTCTTCGGTCTGGTGAATGGTGCTACGTAGCTCTCCCAGCAGGCCACTCTTGTGATTAAGACCTAGCTTCTTATCCAGCTCCACCAGTTTCATGAAATCTGTTTTGTACTGACTCAGGGCCTTGGTTAGGTTGGCCTTCTGCTCAGGTGAATGAGGACTGCCCTTCACTGTTGCCAGTAGTTTATCCAGATTGCCGCTTAACTTGGTTACGTACTTGGTGTCACGGCGCAACATAAAATCTTTTTCGTTGCGGCGCAGCTGTAACATGCCGGCTAGCAGTTGATAATCGTTCAGGGTCTTGATTTGGCTCTCCGCTTCATGCACGGCTGCACGCAGGGTACCGTAGTAGCCATCCTTGGAGTGCAGGCCGATCTGTTGTTGCACTCCCACCAATTGGTTGAATTTATCACCGTACTGTTGGAACAAAGGAATTAGGCTCGTCAAGGTGCTGGAATCGATGTCGTGACCATCCAAATCCTGCTTCAACGCTTCTGTATTGGCCAGCAGCACCCCCAGATTAGCATTGAATTTATCCTGATACTTCAGATCCTTACGTGCCAGGAAGTCTTTTTCATTGCGACGTAGCATCAGCATCTCAGTCTCAAGATAAGTGGCCTTGATGGCATCCGTCTCCAGCGCCTTGACTTTATGCGTGGCGTAACTGCCTAACATTAGCAGTGTCAACAGCGACAAAATCGAGATAAGCGCCATTAGTATCAGGCGTTGTTTGATGGTCAGATTAATTAGTCTTAATGGTGACACGGCCCCTCATCCCAGTTTCTATTGAATTGCATTAATAATTATAGTATCGGAGGATGAGGGGCTATTCTTGATTAGAAAATAGCTATTGTAAGAATAATCCCCCCATTCTCTTAGGATCAGCAATATTTAAGGCTGAATGGAGCAACCAACAGCCGAGCCTGGTTTCTGCGTAATGGGGGTTCCGCAAACGCGACAAATGAGAAGATTAACTATTTCTTTTGAAAGCCCACTTTACATTGGTTCGCTGTCAGGCTAAATCTAACCTAAATTGCCCTAACTCTCAGATCAAGTCCGAGCTAGTACACCCAACACGCCCTTATAAAAGGCGGAACCAAAACCACGTTCTTAGAACGTGGTTTTTTACTTTTTAGATCTTTAAGTCCACCGACACCGGGCAATGATCCGAGCCAAGAATATCATTGTGAATTTCCGCATCTTGTACATTGGACAATAGACTGGGCGAAGTCATAAAATAATCGATTCTCCAACCAACATTATTTTGCCGGGCGCCAGCGCGATAGCTCCACCAGCTGTATTTAATTTCGTCGGGTTTTACGTGGCGATATGTATCAACAAAACCAGCCGTGACCAGGTTGTTCAGACCATCAATTTCTTCTTGCATATAGCCCGCGCTTTTATTGTAGTTTGCCTTGGGGCGTGCCAGGTCGATGTCGGTGTGGGCGACATTTAAATCACCGCAGACCAATACCGGTTTACTTTGCTCTAGCGCTTTGAGGTACTTCAGAAATTCTACATCCCACTGCTGGCGATAAGCCAGGCGTTTTAATTCGCTGCCAGAGTTGGGTGTATAAACCGTCACCAGATAAAAATCCTCGTACTCAGCGGCGATGACCCGCCCTTCCTGGTCGTGCTCGTCTATGCCCAGGCCATAGCGTACTGTCAGTGGTTCTGTGCGACTGAGTATCGCCGTGCCCGAATAGCCTTTCTTAACGGCAGAATGGCTGTAGAGATAGTAACCACTCAAATCGGCCAGGGCTTCGGATACCTGGTCGCACTGCGCCTTGGTTTCCTGTAGACACAGTACGTCAGTGGCCAGGGTTTCCAAAGAAGTCACGAAGTCTTTCTTTAGTGCGGCTCTAATGCCGTTGACGTTCCAGGAAACAAGGCGCATAGGAAATATCCTGCTATTCAAAAAGGGCACATATTAGCATGATTAGCTCATTACTGATGTGCTTTGCGAGCACGCCATCTCGTCACGCAAAGAACCAGGGTTGAACAATTCCGCTCGGCTGCTGTGGCTCTATCGTTACTTACCATACACAGGCTTTATTTAAGCAGCAACAAGGGCTTTAGATAACAATGATGAGATCAGGTAGGATAGAGGGATGACTTGCTATCGCGAGCCCTTCGGGCCAGCGCAACCCCGTGCCGCTGTTCTCCTTCGCTTCTCTCGGTCGTCGAACCACTGAATATAATCGAAGCTGCTCATCCCCTTTCTATGGACATAAAAAAACCACCGCAAGGTGGTCATTTTTATATGGCGGAGAGAGAGGGATTCGAACCCTCGATGGAACTATAAATCCCATACTCCCTTAGCAGGGGAGCGCCTTCAGCCGCTCGGCCATCTCTCCAGTCATTTTTTAATCAGATAAAAGAACTTATCACTCTACCCAACTGTTTTTCTCCCTTGTTTCAGGGAGCGCATAGAGTACCAAGTTTTTGCCTTCGTGCCAAAAAATAAATGAGCCAAATGTAACATTTGACTCATTATTTTCTATATTTAGTGGAATAAATGCTCTCGAGTGCGCCGCTAAGAATAGTAATGGTGGTCGATACTAAATAAACCAGCGAATAAGGTTAAGCACTCTCCTCATCCGTCTTCTCTTTTTGAATACGCTCGTAGATCTCTTCGCGATGTACGGTAACGTCTTTTGGTGCATTAACGCCGATTCTAACTTGATTGCCCCGTACTCCAAGTACAGTTACAGTCACTTCATCACCGATCATTAAGGTTTCACCGACACGCCTTGTCAAAATCAGCATTGTTGTCTCCTTACCAAAATACCCTTTAAATTTTTCTTATAAAACAATCAACTTGCCTGTAAATCCCTTATCGACCACCCAATGATTATCTATAGGGCTTTTCTCATATAACAATCGTTATAACACTCAAGATGTTATAACGATCGACATAGGGAAACAAAAGTGACTACGCTGATTGATCCAACCCAAATGCCTCGTGCAGTGCCCTAACACTCAATTCCAGATACTTTTCGTCCACTACCACAGAAATCTTAATCTCCGATGTGGAAATCATACGAATGTTGACCCCTTCATTGGCTAGCGTCTCAAACATTGTGCTCGCTATCCCCGCGTGTGAGCGCATGCCTACACCAACAATCGACACCTTAACAATCTTCGAATCACCCGTTACCTCACGCGCGCCGAGCTTATTAGCCGTCTCCTGCATAATCTTGAGACTTTTATCAAAGTCGTTACGATGCACCGTGAAGGTAAAGTCAGTCGTCGCATCTTCTGCGACATTCTGAATAATCATATCAAGCTCGATATTATTATCGGCAATCGGCCCGAGAATTTTGTGCGCAACGCCTGGCTGATCTGGAACACCCAAAATCGTTATTTTTGCCTCATCACGATTAAACGCAATCCCTGAAATTAACGCCTGCTCCATCTCCGATTCCTCAGCTGAAATTAATGTCCCCGTCACCTTATCTTCAAACGACGATAATACTCGCAATGGTACGCCGTACTTGCTGGCGAATTCTACCGAACGTATCTGTAGTACCTTAGCCCCCAAACTCGCCATTTCCAACATCTCTTCGTAGGTAATGTGATCGAGTCGACGCGCTTCAGGCACGACTCTCGGGTCAGTGGTATAAACACCATCGACATCAGTGTAGATCTGGCACTCGTCGGCCTTTAACGCTGCCGCCAGTGCCACTGCCGAGGTATCGGAACCGCCACGCCCCAGCGTTGTAATGTTGCCTTCCTCATCCATTCCCTGAAAACCGGCCACCACCACAACGCGCCCTTTTTCCAGATCTTTACGAATCCGCGTATCATCAATATCAATGATGCGCGCCTTGTTGTGTACGCTATCGGTACGAATATGTACTTGATGACCTGTGTATGAACGCGCGGCACAACCACGCTTTTCCAGTGCCATACTAAGCAGCGCAATCGTCACCTGCTCACCAGTTGATAACAATACATCCAGCTCACGTGGTACCGGTTGTTCCTGTATTGCCTTAGCCATCTCAACCAGACGATTGGTCTCGCCACTCATCGCCGAAACAACCACCACGATATCGTGACCATTTTCACGCCAGCCCATCACTTTATCGGCAACGCTTTCAATACGCTCTACCGTGCCAACAGAGGTACCACCATATTTTTGTACGATTAAACTCATCTTGTTTCCGTTACCAAAGCCGCGCTATGCGCTGCGCTCTTCAATCCAGCCCTTCACCGATGCCAGCGCGCCCTCGAGTGCCGCGGGCTCTGTACCACCGGCCTGCGCCATGTCTGGACGGCCACCACCTTTACCACCCACCTGCTCGGCAACATGTTTCACCAGATCACCCGCCTTCACCTGCTTAATCAAGTCGGGGGTGACGCCAGCGGTCAGTGATACTTTTTGACCGACTACCGCGCCAAGTACGATTACCGCTGAACCGAGTTTATTTTTCAGCTGATCAACCGTGTCCCGCAAGGTCTTTGCATCCGCGCCGTCAAGCTTTGCCGCCAATAGTGTGATGCCATTCACTTCAATCGCCTGTTCTGCCAGCTCTGACCCCTGACTACTGGCAAGCTTACCTTTCAGCTGCTCCAGCTCTTTTTCCAGCTTGCGACTCTTATCCAACAACTGCTTAACCTTATCCAGCGTGTCGTCACGCCCCCCTTTAACCAACGCCGATACAGATTCAAAACTGGATTCCAGCTGTTCCAGCCATACCACCGCATGCTCACCGGTCACCGCCTCAATACGTCGCACACCGGCCGCTGTGCCGGTCTCCAATATAATCTTAAACAGACCGATATCACCGGCGCGCTCAGCGTGAATACCCCCACACAGTTCGGTTGAGAATTCACCGATGCTCAATACGCGAACCTCTTCAGTGTATTTCTCACCAAATAGCGCCATCGCGCCCGCTTCAACCGCCTCGTCATAATTCATCAAACGTGTTTGCACTGCGTGGTTAGCGCGTACTTCCGCATTCACAATACGCTCTATCTCTTGCATCTGCGCTTTCGTCACCGGCTCAAAATGAGAAAAATCAAAACGCAGGCGATCGGCTTCAACCAAAGACCCCTTCTGCGTCACATGCTCACCCAACACCTGACGCAAAGCCGCATGTAACAGATGGGTTGCTGAGTGATTCAGGATAATCGACTGACGACGCGTTTGATCGACATCCGCAACCAGCGTCATACCAACCTTGATTTCACCCGCGTTCACTTTGCCAATGTGGCCATTCACGCCGCTCAACTTGCGCGTATCAGAGACCGCAAATTCAACACCGTTTGCAGACAGACAACCACGATCACCCGCCTGCCCACCCGATTCAGCATAGAAAGGCGTTTTACCGAGAATCACCATTCCTTCCTGACCTGCACTCAAACAATCAACCTGCGATTCACCACTGATCAGCGCCACCACATTGGCCTGTCCATTAACATGGACATAGCCGGTAAATTCAGAGTCCACATCAACGTCAACCGTCGCGGAATAATCAACGCCAAACTGACTCGCCGAACGAGCACGCTCGCGCTGCACCTCCATCTCGCGTTCAAACCCTGTATGATCAACTGTCAGACCACGTTCGCGCGCAATGTCTGCGGTCAAGTCAGCCGGGAAGCCGTAGGTGTCATAAAGTTTAAACACTGTCTCACCGGGGATCTCTTTACCATTTAAATCGCTAATCGCCGCTTCAAGAATCTTCATCCCCTGATCGAGCGTCTCAGCAAAACGCTCCTCTTCTAATTTTAGTACCTTTTCAATCTGGGACTGCGCCTTTGCAAGCTCTGGATAGGCATCACCCATCTCACTCACCAACGGTGCTACCAACTTGAAATAAAATGTCTCATTCACACCCAGTTTATAGGCGTGGCGAATCGCGCGACGAATCACACGACGCAACACATAACCCCGGCCTTCGTTTGATGGCATCACCCCATCAACAATTAAAAATGAACAGGAACGGATGTGGTCCGCGATCACACGCAGCGAATTGTTTTCGAGATCAGTAGTTCCCGTGATTTTGGCAACCGCCTTGATCAGGTTAGCAAACAGATCAATCTCGTAATTGCTGTGCACACCCTGCATCACGGCGGCCAGGCGCTCTAATCCCATCCCCGTGTCGACAGATGGTTTCGGCAATTTCGCCATTTCACCATCGGCACTGCGGTTGTACTGCATAAAGACCAGGTTCCAGATCTCGATGTAGCGATCACCATCTTCATCCGGGCTACCCGGCGGGCCACCCGCTACATCAGCACCGTGATCATAAAAAATCTCAGTACATGGGCCACACGGCCCGGTATCTCCCATCGACCAGAAGTTGTCACTCCCGTAACGCTTGCCGCCCGGCTTATCGCCGATACGCACCAACTGCTCAGCTGCCACGCCAATCTCTTCAATCCATATTTTGGCCGCTTCATCATCTTCGTCGTAGACCGTCACCCACAGACGCTCTTTAGGCAGGCCAAGCTCGCTGGTCAAAAACTGCCATGCAAAACGGATCGCGTCATGTTTGAAATAATCACCGAAACTGAAATTACCCAGCATCTCAAAAAAGGTGTGGTGGCGCGCAGTGTAGCCGACATTTTCAAGATCATTGTGTTTACCACCGGCACGGACACAACGCTGCGAGCTAGTCGCACGCAGATAAGGGCGAGTCTCCTGCCCCAGAAAAGTCTCTTTAAACTGCACCATGCCGGCATTGGTAAACAGCAATGTCGGGTCATTGCCTGGCACAAGCGGGCTACTCGCCACTATCTCATGCCCTTGCTGAGCAAAATAGTCGAGAAATTTTTGTCTTAAAGCTGCTGTTGAAGTCATCAGGATTCTTTACACTTTGAAAATATGGCTCGCGAGTCCCATCATTAATTGCCTGGCCCGCCCCATTCCTAAGTTGAATTTATTGTTATTCCATTGTTTTTATACTGTATTAATACTTTTTAACACATTCTGGGTGTGAGTATAAGCTAATCTAAGTCTTTAAATATATGTTTTGTGTGTTCCGAGGTAAATCCTCGATATTGCAGAAACTGCAACTGCTTTGCACGTGCCTTCATATCCTCGGGAAATTCACCACCGAAGCGCTTTTGCCACGCGTGCCTGGCGGTCTCTATCCAACATCGATCCTGAAAATCGACGTACTCACTGACCAGTTCACTCGCCACCCCGCGCTGACGCAACTCTTCTCGGATGCGCACTGGGCCAAAACCTTTGTTCATCCGAAAGCGCACATAACTCTCAGCATAGCGTGCATCACTCAGCAAGCCATCCTTGACCAATTGAGCAAGGGCCTCAGCAACAAAAATCTCATCGAAGCCCTTATCAATCAGTTTTCGGCTCAATTCTGCCACTGCATGCTCACGCCGTGACAGCAGATCCATCGCACGCTTACGCGCGCCCAGAACGTTGTTATTCGCTACATTCTGGGCCTTATCTTGAACCTTACCTGGATAATCCCGCTTTTGAATTAGCCCTTCGCCCCGATCTCACTCGCCTCATCCGCATCAGCACCCTCAACCACTTCACCAGCCACTGGCAACAAACGCGTGCGAATCGCACTTTCAATCTCTTCCGCTGTCTCTGGATGCTCTTTCAGGTAATTACGGACATTCTCTTTACCCTGCCCAACACGGTCACCATTGTAGCTGTACCAGGCTCCCGCCTTATCAATCAGCCCTTCTTTAACACCTAGCGAGATAATTTCACCTTCACGTGAAACACCTTCACCGTACAGGATTTCAAATTCAACCTGTTTAAATGGCGGTGCCACTTTATTTTTGACCACTTTGACACGGGTCTCGTTACCAACCACCTCATCACCCTTCTTAATCGCACCAGTTCGGCGGATATCCAGACGCACCGAGGCATAGAACTTCAGCGCATTGCCACCAGTGGTAGTCTCAGGGTTACCAAACATCACACCAATCTTCATGCGAATCTGGTTAATAAAGATCACCAGTGTATTGGAACGCTTGATGTTACCGGTCAGCTTTCGCAATGCCTGGGACATCAGACGCGCCTGTAGCCCCATATGGGAATCGCCCATATCGCCTTCGATTTCAGCCTTTGGTGTCAGCGCCGCAACCGAGTCAACCACGATCACATCGACGGCACTTGAACGCACCAGCATATCAGTGATCTCTAGTGCCTGCTCACCGGTATCCGGCTGCGACACCAACAGATCATCAATATTGACGCCCAGTTTACCCGCGTAAAGAGGATCGAGCGCATGCTCGGCATCAACAAAGGCAGCCGTGCCGCCTGCCTTTTGCGCCTCAGCAACCACTTGCAGTGCCAGTGTTGTCTTACCCGACGACTCAGGGCCATAGATCTCAACTACCCGCCCTTTTGGCAAGCCGCCAATGCCCAGCGCAATATCCAGCCCTAGTGAACCCGTAGAAATTGCCTCAATACCGGGTGCCACACCGTCGTCGCCCAGGCGCATCACTGAACCTTTACCAAACTGTCGCTCGATCTGGCTTAACGCCGCATCCAGTGCCTTTTGCTTATTTGCATCCATATTGAGACCCTCTACTAAATTCTATCGATCAAAAACACTTAAATTCGTCACTTCACTGATTTCCAACCAGACCATCAGCAAATATTGGCGCAAATTATCACATAGATATCAGCACCATCCTAGCGCTGTTTTTTGCCAATTGAATACCATCCCGAACAAAACATGACACGCTAAATAAACGATCACCTCGGCGTTGAGTCCGTTGAAAATAGACGCAACACCCCCAGCAATCCAAATGCAACAGCCTGCTCACGAATTGAATTTCGATCACCTTCAAAAACAACAAGTTCAGATGAAAATCTAATGTTTTTTAGAGCCCATGAAAAACAGACAGTACCGACTGGCTTATCCTTAGTTCCACCACCAGGGCCAGCAATGCCACTAATCGCCAGTGACACCTGCCCCTCGCTATGCTCCAGCGCGCCGAGCGCCATCGCCTCCACCACCTTCAATGAAACCGCGCCATTACAGGCTATTAAATCACCACCCACGCCCAGCATCTGCTCTTTTGAGCGATTACTGTAGGTCACAAAACCACGCTCAAACCAGGCAGAACTCCCGGCCAGCGATGTCAAAGCATGTGCAACGCCGCCACCCGTACAGGACTCAGCGACCACTAACATCAATTTTCGCGCTAACAGCCCTTCCGCAATCTGCACAACATGGTGTGCTATTTCATCCTTCAACCAATCTTCTCCTTAACTACATATAATAGTAAAACGCTTGCCTGTCGCTTTTGCCATCGCGTATCCTTACTTCCCACTTTGACACTCCATCATTCATCCGTATTAAATCAAAAGAAGAATTATCGTGCGCTATTTAAACCACATCTCCATTCTGCTGCAATACATCCTTCCACACCACTTTTTGACCTGGTGTGTACGCGGCATCACTCGTATTCGCTTTGTGCCCTTTAAAGACATGGCAATCAAGCTCTTTATTCGTGTATTTAAAGTCGATATGAGTATTGCACAGGAAGAAAACCCCTGCGCTTATCCCGATTTCAATAGCTTCTTTACACGCTCACTCAAAGCTGATGCACGCCCTATCACTAACAACCCAGGCGACATCGCTTGCCCAGTTGATGGTGCAATTAGTCAGCTTGGCGATATCACTGATGACGGCCGCATCTTTCAGGCAAAAGGCCATGACTACTCTTTAGAGGAACTATTGGGTGGATCAAAAGAGATGGCAGCGCTGTTCAAAAACGGCTCATTTGCGACCATATACCTATCACCCAGGGACTACCACCGCATTCACATGCCACTGCAAGGCAAACTCCAGCAGATGGTCTACATTCCCGGCCGCCTCTTTAGCGTTAGTAAATTTGCCAGCGAGCAGGTACCCAGATTATTTGCGCGAAATGAACGACTGGTCAATTTATTTGAAACTGAGGCGGGCCCAATGGCAATGATCATGGTCGGCGCACTCAACGTCGCAGGCATCGAAACTGTCTGGGCGGGTAATATTCCAGACAAAGTAAACTGGGAAATCAAAAAGTGGAACTACCGAGATCAGGCTAGCGAGAGGGCAGTTGAACTCAATCGCGGTGATGAAATGGGGCGCTTTAATATGGGTTCTACGGTCATTCTATTATATTCAAATAATCAAATTAACTGGAATGACTCAATCGTTGCTGAATGCCCCGTTAAGATGGGGCAGCAGCTTGCATCTACCACCCACTAGCAAAACTAGTGGGTGGGTTTTACTGGATCAGTCAACTCCTCACTATCTGGTGTACTCCCCTGCACATAATGCAGTACTTCCTGAAGTGAACGAAAAGTTCCAGCATCGAAATCACAAAACATCATGCCAAGACCACCCTCCGAGGCACGTGCTACGGTGGCACGAATTCGATGCTTGGTATCCTGCCCATCGGCTCTAATCTTAAATTTCAATTCAACCACGGTCTCTCGAGGAAATGCCTTTTCAATCTCGATAAACAGGCCACCCATACCGATATCTCTAACTTTACATCCAGAAACGACTTCACCATGAAAGGAAAGATCGACATCCAGGTCGGCGCGCGTTCGCGGGCTCCATCTTTGCTCCATTTCATTCCTCCAGTTATTAATTATTTGCGGCAAAATGCCGCATACCCCAACAAAGACTATAAGCAAAATTCAAGCCAACTAATCCACTAAAAACCATAGGCCTTAAGTAACAATCAGTTAGCGAAACATTCCCTATAAAACATAACAACTTAGTACTGCCAAGCGAAGCTTAATTGTAAAAAAAACCGACAATCCAATCCCGTACATAGTTATAGGGCAACTCTCTATGCATTTGCAACTGTAAAAATCCCCACATCCTCGATCGAGCCACGCCCCACCGCCACCATTAGCAGTCGATCAAAACCAAGTGCAACACCGGCTGATTCAGGCATTCCAGCATCAAGCGCCGCCCTTAGCCGTCGGTTAATATCCGGGACAAAATCGCCACTGGCTTTACGATGAAGCGTATCGCATTCAAAACGCCGCTGAAATTCACCGCTATCACATAGCTCATTGTAACCATTCGCTAGCTCAACACCTGTGATGTAGAGCTCAAATCGCTCTGCTAACGGGAGAGCACCTGTACTTACTTTGGCCAATGCGGCTTGTGATTCAGGGTAGTCATAAATAAAAGTCGGGACAGTCAGACCAAGCTGCGGTTCAATCAAATGACTCATCAGCAGATCAAGCCAGCCATCACGATCAATGATCAACTCATCAAGGCCCGCAGAAATACCCGCATTGCTCGCACACACCTTCAAAGCATAAAGCGAAGCCCGATGCGGATCCAAGCCCAGATAACGCTCAAAGACGGATTGATAGCTCAGCCGCTCAAATTCACTATCAATCTCAAGCAGCGACTGGACCAGGGCCTCTACCTCGCTCATCAAAGCAATATGATCAAAGCCCACCCGATACCACTCCAACATAGTAAATTCAGGGTTATGGCGTGTACCACTCTCACCATCTCGAAAGGCCTTGCAGATCTGATAGATCGAACCACTACCCGCCGCTAAAAGCCGCTTCATTGCTGCCTCAGGTGAGGTTTGCAGGTAAAGTGGCGTGTCCGACGGCAAGCCGGGGCCATTGTAACGAGTGGAAAAACTTTTCAGGTGAGGATCACTGACCGTTGCCGCAGAAAGCAGCGGCGTCTCAACTTCGAGCACGTCACGCGCTGCAAAAAACTGCCGCGTTTTAGCCAGCAATGCAGCGCGCAAACGGATATTTTCGATCGGGGCCGTTGGCCGCCAATCATCACACATGATTAATTTTTAACGCGAGAGACATATTCACCGGTACGCGTATCGACCTTCAACAGATCATCGATATTCACAAACAGGGGCACACGCACAACCGCGCCTGTTTCAAGCGTTGCTGGCTTGCCACCACCACCCGAGGTGTCACCACGCACACCGGGATCAGTATCACTGACCGCCAGCTCAACAAAATTAGGTGCCGCCACAGAAAGCGGCACACCGTTCCATAAGGTCACCACACACTCTTCCTGCCCTTTCAGCCACTTGGCAGTATCGGCCATCGCTGTCTCACTCACGGCAAACTGCTCGAAGCTCACAGGCTCCATAAAGTGCCATTGCTCACCATCAGAATAAAGAAACTGCATATCAGTATCCATCACATCAGCGGCTTCAACCGATTCCCCTGATTTATAGGTACGCTCGTACACCTTGCCACTCTTGAGGTTACGCAATTTAACCCGACAAAAGGCCTGCCCCTTACCCGGCTTAACAAATTCGTTGTCGATAATCGAACAGGGATCACCATCGATCATCAGTTTCAGGCCACCCCGGAACTCATTGGTACTATATGTCGCCATATTAAATCCAGTCTCTTAAATAAACATAAGCGCGCTATTGTATACAACAATGCTTTACCAACAAAACGTAACTGCTCTAAACTTGTAGAATGAATCCAATATTCACCATCCACCCACTTAATACGCTCAATCCTGACCAACCGTGGCGGCAGGCGCTTGCCAGTGCGATCCGCACCCCCGAGGCATTGCTCGCCGCACTCGACTTAAGCACCAAGCAGCTACCAGCCATCTTTAATGGGGGCGATAAATTCCCACTGCGCGTCCCGCTCAGCTTTGTCTCAAGGATGAAAAAAGGAGCCCCCAACGACCCATTGCTACGCCAGGTACTGCCACTGGATGAAGAAAACAACTTCAGCCACGGTTACCTGACCGATCCTGTTGGCGACCTTAGTGCCAGTGAAGCCCCCGGTCTATTGCATAAATACCACGGTCGCGCCCTGATGATCACTACCGGCGCCTGTGCAGTCCACTGCCGCTACTGCTTCAGACGTCACTTCCCCTATAGCGAGCAAAATGCCGCTTCGAATGAGTGGGATGAATCGATCCGCTATATTACACAAGACAGCTCAATTAACGAGGTGATCCTGAGTGGCGGCGACCCACTGGCACTCAGTGACCAGCGCCTCTCCACACTGCTCCAACGACTCGCGAATATCCCACATCTCAAGCGCTTACGCATTCACACCCGCCTTCCGGTTGTGATACCGCAACGCGTCACCGATTCACTACTAACCTTACTCTCAGAATGCCGACTCACCCCCGTGATTGTCATCCACGCGAACCACGCTAACGAGATCGACACTGAGCTGCACCAGGCACTAAGACGGCTGAAAACCGTTCCAGATATCACCCTGCTAAACCAGAGCGTACTGCTTCGAGGCGTCAACGATAATAGCCAGGCATTGATCTCACTCAGCGAAGCACTATTCGACAGCGGCGTAATCCCTTACTACCTGCACTTGCTCGATAAAGCTCAGGGAACGGCACATTTTAATGTGCCCGCCGCACGCGCGATTGTCTTATTAAAGGCAGTTCAGGCAAGCCTGCCGGGGTACCTCGTACCACGTCTTGCACAGGAAGAAGCCGGTGCCAGCTCGAAGACATTAATTACAAACTCCTAAAAATAAAGAAAACCCAATAAGAAACGATACTATTTAAACTCAAAGCAGAGCCTTCAATCTCATTATTAAACAAGGAAGCATAATGAGTAACAGCGACCAGACAGCAGGCAATACCTCACAACCGCTAAAGCTACTTTTGGTCGGTGGTTCAAATGATACCGTTACACAGTGCGAGACATTGCTAAACGGCACCGATAAGGCCTTTCAGCTGGGCCATGCAGCAACTCAGACGACATTAGCGCAGGCATTAACCGGACAAAAATGGGACCTCATCCTAATCACCCCCACCCTCGGCACAGTTGAGACCGCTCAAGTGTTAACATTAATGGCCGAGCACAATATTGATGCCACCCCCTTGATATTAGCTGAAGATCTGGCTAACGAGGTCGCGCTAACAGGTCTACAGGCTGGCGCCTACAATGTTATATCGTTAAAGCATCACGAACACTTTCAATTAACCATTCAACGAGAAATCAGAGAACTAGCGAATCGCCGTCAATTAAATCAATTAGCAATTGAAATAGAATCTCTGCGCGCCTCTCCGACTCAAAGCAGCAATAAAAAAGACCTGCTGACTAATCTCTATACTCAACAATTTTTTACCGCAGGCTCAGAGAAAATTTTCAAAAAAATACCACCAGACAGCCACACAGAACATGGTGCGCTCTTTATCAAGCTCGATAGACTCGATGCCATTCGCGAGCAATTAGGAATCGCCGCCGGTGATATCATCATTGCAGAGATCGCCAATTGTATCCGCGATTACATCCCGGTGAGCTATCCAGTTGCCCGGTTCGATGACCATCATTTTGCGGTGCTGATTCAGAAAACCACATTAAAAAAAATAGAGTCTGCCGCAAATGCTATCTGTAAAAAAGTAGCGGAGCACACCATCGATGTGGCGGGTGTAGAAGTCCCAACAATCACCTGTAGCGTTGGCATTGCATTAACCTGCGACAGCGTCAAACAGGCCAATCAACTGATCAGCAAGGCACAAATGGCAGCCAAAGCAGCCTCTGTTACCGGCGGTAATCAATCCCACCTGTTCGATCCTGAAAATGACGAACAATATGGCCTCGCAATCGAACAACAACTCGAACAGCAGTGGCAAAAGCGAATTCATGCGGCACTTAAAGAAAACCGCTTTAAACTACTTTACCAACCAGTCGTCAGTCTGCAATCTAACACCGCCGAAAATTACGAATTGTTGCTGCGCATGCTCGATGAAAACCACAAAGAAATCATGCCCGCCGAATTCATGCCGATTGCCGCCCAGGTCGGCCTGATGCCAACCATTGATCGCTGGGTTACAGATCATGCGATTACTGAACTTAGCGATCGTAGGCGCGGAGGCAAAGATACCAGCTTCTTTATCAAGCTCGATCACACCACTCTTAGTGATACAGGTTTTCATTCATGGCTCGGCGAACAGTTACGCAAACATCAAATGCCCGCTGACGCGTTTGTCTTTGAAATCAGTGAACAATCCGACCTTAAAGCCCCGCACGAGGTCACTCAGTTCATGAATCGGTTAAAGGCGCTACGCTGTCGCTGTGCACTCGATCATTTTGGTAGTAATGATACCTCCATTGATCGCCTGCAACGACTCCCGCTCGACTTTATCAAAATAGACCGCAGCCTGATTGAACGCATTAACACCGAGCCAAAAGTCCAGGAAAAAATAAAACAACTGGTCAACAGCGCACATGCAAACGAACAAAAAGCCATCGCAGAATTTGTACAGGATGCCAAAACGTTGAGCGCACTCTGGTCGTGTAGAATAGACTATATTCAGGGCTATTTTTTACAGCGACCTGATGGCACAATGGATTACGACTTCACCGAGGAAAACTAACCCGCCTTCCCTGCCTTCTCTCTCAAACCACCTCTTATTATCACAGGCTTAATCTCGCTCTTTATAAGAAAGGTATTTTAGTCACATACAAATGATTTATGAGTAGCTATATTAATCATTCACATAAAATTAATGGAATGAATCATGAAAACAGCGATCCAGTTCATCTTACCTTTATTACTATTGATCGGTCTTTCAACCCACAGCAATGCCAATGCTAGTGAAGTACCCCATAGCCTGCAACAAATATCAAATATCAGTCACCCAGATGAAAATCGCTATGGTGCTGGACAACCTGAAATAGCCGCATTCTCTACCATCGCAAAGGCCGGGGTAAAGCACGTGATTAATCTACGACCACCTGCTGAAACACCTACCTTTAATGAAGCCGCGGTTGTCACCAGGGCGGGTATGGCGTATTACAATATTCCGATCGGTAGCAGCGATGATCTCACACTAGACAACGTCATACTAGTCGATAAAGTATTACGCAGCATTGGCGATGAAACGCTGCTCATTCACTGCTCAAGTAGCAATCGAGTCGGCGCTCTAATGGCATTAAAGGCTAGTTGGCTTGAAGATGCATCAACTGAAGAAGCGATTACCATTGGTAACCGCTGGGGACTAACAAAGCTTCAACCTGCTGTGGAAAAGCTACTCACACAGACGAATAAGAAAGAATGAAATATCCTCTTTAAATAGTGATTCAATTGCCACTATCAATGGTAGATGCACAAAACATCCACAATAAAGGCGCTAGTCAATTACAGGCCCAGACCTTATTACCCACAATAAAAAAGGGGCCCTTAACAGGCCCCTTCATTTGTCACTCACAGTAAAGATTACTGATTCGCTTTTAATGCGGCGATGCGCTCTTCAAGTGGTGGATGGCTCATAAACAGCCTCTTAATACCGCCACCGATACCGCCGGCAATACCAAAAGCTGCCAACTGATCAGGTAGTGGTTCTGCTGCGCCACTGGCACGCTGGAGCGCCTCCAGTGCTGAGATCATCTTCTTGCGATCTGAGAGGTTTGCACCACCTTCATCAGCGCGGAATTCACGCTTACGGCTAAACCACATCACGATGATTGCAGCGAGCACGCCTAAAAGTATTTCTGCTGCAATCATTGTCACGTAATAGCCGATGCCGTGACCGCGATCGTTTTTAAGAATCACACGGTCTACAAAATGGCCAATCACGCGTGAAAGGAACATCACAAAGGTATTCAGTACACCTTGAATCAAGGCCAGCGTAATCATGTCACCATTAGCAACATGCGCGACTTCATGCCCCAGTACGGCTTCAACTTCATCACGACTCATATTATCAAGCAGCCCAGCACTGACGGCGACTAATGCTTTGTTCCGACTCATACCGGTCGCAAAGGCATTCGGTGCAGGTGATGGAAAGATCGCCACTTCCGGCATACCGATACCCGCCTGCTCGGCCTGACGTTGAACCGTCGCCACCAGCCAGCGTTCAGTCCCATTAGCAGGCTCTTCAATCACCTGTGCCCCGGTGGCGCGTTTAGCCATCCACTTCGAAATCGCCAGCGAAATGAATGAACCACCCATTCCGAATACCGCACAAAAGACCAGTAACGCAGGAATATCCAGATTTATCCCCTGCGCATCCATATAGCCCTCAAAACCAAACAGGCTAAGCACGATGCTCAATACGATCATTATCGCAATATTAGTCATCAGGAAAAGAAATATACGCTTCATGCAAAACTCCGGTTTTCAGTATAAATTGACATTAAGTTTAATGGTTTCGGATTATACGATGTATAGCTGATTTTGTCAGAGTTCAAGGCGATACCAACGACTTTTTTACATTTTATAAACAGCTGCCGCACCTAATCGCTTGAAACCCACAGCAAGCCCATAAACCATCAGATTTATCTACCTAAACAGCCTATATTTGGCGATTCAGACGCTATTCACAACAGTTAATTGAAACCCACCAACACCCTCTATATTATGACCCGCTCGTTCACACATTTTAACTAATCACTATGCCTAAACACCTACTGACTACCCTGCTTCTGTTATTCACACTAAGTGGCTGCGACAACAGTGAACATGACAATCATGCAACTGGTGCGCACAATCACGGTGATGAGATCGAACATGACCACAGCGGCGATGATGAACATGTCGACCGGTCTGTGCATATCGTTCACTTTAGCGATAAAAGTGAACTCTTTCTGCAATATGAAATATTAGTTGCCAAACGCGACTCTGTATTCCTCGCTCACCTCACAGACCTCAACGATTACACCCCGCTACCTGGCGGCTTTATCACCATCAAACTCTCAGGTGGTGATGCACCTGACGAACGCTTCACCGGAAAACGCCCGGTTCGACCAGGCATTCACATCGAAGTGGCGCTCCCGCAGTACACTGGTGAGCGCGAGCTATCACTGCACTTTGAATCACCGACGATGACCGTCACTCATCATCTTGGTACGGTTACTGTCTACCCAGACCATGCATCATCAAAAAACAGCGCTACCCGACTGATCCCGGAGAACGCCATCTATTTTGAAAAAGAGGCACAATGGCAAGCAGGAATTGCCATCCAGCAAGCCAAAATCAAGGGAGCGCAACTCACGTTACCGACTTCAGCCATCTATCAAAACAGTCATGGGCATTTTGTAACTGTGATGAATGGCGCTGAATTTTTCGAACAGCGAATGGTCACATCGGGGAAAAGTGATCATGGTCAGACAGCCATTTTATCAGGCATCACTGCCAATGACCGGATCGTGATTAAGGGTAACAACGCACTGTTATCGAGCGATGAAATTGCACCTCATGAAACAAGCAATGCAGATGTAATGGATTCAGACCACCACCATTAAAGCGCCTTCCGCTTTAAATAACAGATACAATCTTGACAGGTACAAGCCTGGTAGTAGACTTGAATTTCATATGTGCCATCATTTCTAAACAGACAGGGATTAAATACAACATAAAAAATAAGTATTAAGGGAGCGGGCATTGAACAAGCTATCGTCGCATATAGATCAGATTAAACAGCACTACACCGTTGTCGTCATTGGTTCTGGATATGGCGGTAGCATCACTGCATCCCGCATGGCCAGAGCAGGACAGGAGGTCTGTCTGCTTGAACGCGGCAAAGAATTTTTACCAGGCGAATTCCCGGAAACCCTGGTTGAAGCGGGCGCAGAACTGCAGGTAGATGTCGGTGAAATTCATCTCGGTAGCGAAACCGGGTTATACAACCTTCAAATCAATGATGATATCAGTGTCATGACCGGTTGCGGGCTGGGTGGTACTTCACTGATTAACGCCAGTGTATTAATCGAACCTGATCCACGCATTTTTAATGACCTGGCGTGGCCTCGCGACTTTGTCAATGATATCGATACTACGCTAAAGAGTGGCTACAGGAAGGCCCGCGAGATGCTCGCCAGCGCAACCTACCCCGAGGGCAACAACGGCTTCCCTGTGCTTAAAAAGACCGAGGCAATGCGCCAGTGTGGTAAAGCGATGGGGCTTGAAGCCACGTTAACACCACTGGCCGTTAATTTTCAAACCCATGAAAATGGTGTCAATCATGTCGGCGTAACACAGGCGCCGTGCAACCTCTGTGGCGACTGCGTCACCGGCTGCAACTACACCGCAAAAAACACCACTCAGATGACCTACCTGCCAGACGCGAAAAACCACGGTGCTGAAATTTTCACCCAGACGAAAGTCAGCCACCTTTCACGCAAAAATGATCACTGGGTTGTACACTATGCCGTCAGTAATAACAGCAGTGATCTCTTTGATGCCCCTGATCAATTTGTACATGCCGACATTGTCGTGCTTGCAGCAGGCACACTCGGCTCGACTGAAATCATGCTACGCTCAAAAGCACATGGCCTTGCCACATCAGACCAAATTGGCAAACGCTTTTCCGGCAATGGTGATGTACTCGCTTTCACCTATAACTGCGATCAGGAGATAGACGGTATTGGCCGCGGCACGCGCGGCTTTGATACCGACAACCCGGTCGGCCCCTGCATCACCTCGGTGATCGATACGCGCGCCGTATCTGATAATTATAAAGACGGTATCACCATCGAAGAAGGCAACTTATCCAGCGCAATGGCACCACTACTACCCAAAGCATTTTCAAGCCTTGCCGCCGTTTCAGGGAAAGACTCAGATCACGGCATCATTGATTTTCTCGCTGAAAAAAAACGCAGCGTCGAAAGCCTGCTGCGCGGCGCATATCACGGCGCATTGGATAACACCCTCACAAACCTGGTGATGGGCCACGATAGCGCATCCGGCCGCATGCTATTAAAAGAAGATAGCCTCTGCATCGAGTGGCCAGGCATTGGCGACGAGGCTGTCTTTGATAGCGTTAATGAGAAATTAACAGGGATGAGCGAGACCCTTGGTGGGACTTTCGTCAAAAACCCGATCAGTCACGATCTAATGGGCAACGATCAGATCACCACTCACCCGCTCGGTGGCTGCTGCATGGGAGAAGATGCCAGCAGTGGCGTGGTTAACCATAAAGGCCAGGTCTATTCGTCCAATAGTGGCAATACAGTTTACGAGAGCCTCTATGTCGCCGATGGTTCCATCATTCCCACTGCGATTGGCACCAACCCATTACTCACCATCAGTGCGATTGCAGAACGTAATGCAAAATTAATGGCCGGTGAACGCGAATGGCATTTCGATACGCAACTACCCTCCCAACCCGCCAATAATGAGACAGCCATTAAGGCAAAAGCTGGCATCCAGTTCACAGAGAGCATGACCGGTTTTATCACACTGGACTCAGCAGTCGATTATGCACAGGGCCATGCTCAGGGTAAGCGCAACAACACGCCATTTGAATTTACACTAACTGTGGTCTCTCACGACCTTGAGGCGATGTTAGCAGACAGCAATCACCAGGCAGCCATGTACGGTATAGTGATAGCCCCAACATTATCACCAAGCCCGCTAACGGTTACCGATGGTGTTTTCAATCTGTTTGTCAAAGATGCAGAAACGGTTGACACTCGCCGCATGAATTACAACCTCACCATGACCGCTGAAAATGGTGACGTGTTTTATATGGAAGGCCACAAAATCATTCATGACGACCCTGGCTTTGATATGTGGTCAGACACCACCACACTTTTTGTCACCGTCAGCACTGCAGCCAATGATCCATCAAGCACTATTGGTCGCGGCATCCTTGAAATCACCCCAGTTAACTTCGCTAAACAGCTCGCCACCATCAAAGTACCAAACGTTAAAAGTAATACCGATAGACTCAAATATGTCGCTCGCTTTGGCGCCTTCTTTGCTGGCGAGGTGTTTGATATCTTTGGCGGCGTGACAACTGGCCTCAACTACTTTTCGGATATAAACCAGCCGAGAAAACGACGCCCACTCGCAGCGCCAGTGCCAACACTATTCCATGTCGTGACTGAAGATGATGTCTCAATTCGCCTCACCCGTTATCAGGGTGGCGACAAAGGGCCTGTGGTCCTCGCTCACGGGCTCGGTGTTTCAAGTAAAATATTTTCCACCGACACACTTGATACCAATCTGGTTGAATACCTGGTCGCACATAATTATGATGTCTGGCTGCTCGATTACCGCGTCAGTATTGAGCTATCCGCATCGCAAACCGCCTCCACGGCTGATGAAATTGCACAGTACGACTACCCCGCTGCGATTGCCAGGGTGCTTGAAGTCACCGGCAAAGCGTCGGTACAGATGGTCGTTCATTGCTACGGTGCCACCACCTGGACCATGTCGATGCTGGGCGGGCATCTCAAAAACGTGCGTTCAGCCGTCATTTCACAAGTTTCGACACACATTAAAGTACCTCTACTAAGTAAAATCAAAACAGGCCTCTATGTCCCAGAACTGTTAGACCAACTCGGCGTTGATTCACTCACCGCCTACACCGCCAAAGAGTCGAGCTGGCAAGACAAACTATTAGACAAAGCATTAAAGCTCTATCCTATCCAGAAGGAGGAGCAGTGTAAAAACCCAGTCTGTCGTCGTATAACATTTCTCTATGGTCAACTCTATGAACACGACCAGCTCAATGGCATTACGCACGACAACCTGCATGAGCTTTACGGCGTTGCCAACATGCGTTCACTTGAACATTTAGCAACCATGACGCGCGCTGGCCATATCACCGATGCAGATGGCGAGGATCGTTACCTACCGCATCTTGACCGCATGGCGCTACCGATCACCTTTATCGTCGGCGAAGAGAATGAATGCTTCTTACCTGAAAGCCTTCAAAAGAGTTATCAGCTACTATGCGATAAAAATGGTGCGGAACTTTATCGCCTTCACCAAATTCCTGACTATGGCCATATCGACTGCATACATGGGAAAAATTCTCATCAAGATGTCTACCCACATATTCTTACGCAACTGGAAGAGACATGCTAAGCAGAATCGCCAATCAAATAATATGACAACACCATTAAATATACAGGGAGAAACTGTGTGAGTAATAAGGAAACAAATACCAGCCAGTGGTCGCTTGTAGTACACCGTGTTACTTCAACCAGCGTTGAAGTCTGGGTAGGAACACTTTTCCCCACCCTTAAAAAACCCGATATCGCACGTGTCGAGTTGGTCCATCCTGACGGTAGCAAGCAGACCAAACGTATCACTAAAGACCAGTGGCAACGGCCATTTAACAAGGTAAACCAGCGCTTTTACAAAGTCCTTAAATTCACCAACCTCAGACCAGGAAAAAATTATGAACTGAATTTCATACGGCGTATTGAAGCAAATGGAACAGCTATTCCACAATCATGGCAACATCTGCGCAGCGGCGCATTTTCAACACTGCCCAATCGAATACCGCTTAAAGGTAAAAAACCCTTTACCATCGCACTGGGCAGTTGTTTCTACAACCATCGTGATGGCGGACGAGCGGCAGCAGCTTACAAAGCCCTTTACCAACGTGGCGCAGATAACGTAAAACCAGACATCACCTTTCTAACTGGTGACCAGGTCTATCTCGACATTGGCTTCGACTCCTTATCACTTATTCCCTCTGAAATTCGTCAGCGTGTTGCCGACGACTATGCAATGCATTGGCAGGCGATGGGTAGCATACTTTGTAATGGCGGCACCTGGATGCTACCGGATGACCATGAATTCTGGAATGACTACCCGTTTTATAAATCAGCGATCCCGCAACTTCAGGCCTTACGCCTTCGTCATGTACGCAAAGCATGGGATGCCGCCGCCTCAGATGGGGTGCAGAAAATTCAACGAAGTTCGCCCTTTGAAACCTTTAACATCGGCAAAGACCTCTCGGTTTGCCTTGCCGACTTTCGATCATTCCGAGATAAAAATGGATTTACCAGCCCGGCTATTCTCAAAAAAATCAAAAAGTGGGCCTGTGAGCTACGCTCGCCCGGTGTCTTTGTGGCATCACAACCACTCATCGTCGAAGATAATGAAACAGAGAAAAACCTGCTCAGTTATAAACAGCAATACGCCTCATTACTACAGGCATTTGCAGCCAGTGGACATGACATTGTGCTGATGAGCGGTGATGTTCACTTTGGACGAATCGCCACCACTCAACTGGGTAATGGCACCAAAGGGCCAAGGCTAATTGAAATCATCGCCTCTCCCATGTCAAACCTAACCTACCTCAACGGCATTGCGACTGATAAACCAAAATCAAAACCGGCCAGATTTCCAGCCCCAGAGATATGCAAACTCAACAACTGGAAGCCAGTAAAGGTCACCTACAATAAGCTCTTTCAGGTCAGCACCAGGAAAGGCAATATTTTTTCAGCCTACCCTCGTACCAGAACCCGAGAGCATTTCATGACGATCAGCTTTAGTCGCAACGCCACATCAGGTACCATCGATCTCAGCGCCAACGCGTGGCGTATTCGTGATACCCGTGGATCTAAAATACTACCAGCCAAAGACTTTGATCGCACCTTCACCTTTAAACTGAAATAAACTAACAGGCCAACAAGGATAGCGAGATGGAAGAGATTATTCAGCAACCAGAACTTCAGCACATCACCAGCTTAACCGGCTTCCTTGAAGACGTGATGCGCCTGTCAATCTATGCCGTTGAGAGTGGCCAACTTCATGATGACATCGAAATGGATGAGCTATACCGTATGTGGGAAGTTAAAGTCACTCAGAAAGCGATGCTGACTGATAATGACATCACCTATCTACAGGATTGCTATCAGATACTCAGCAGCCAGCTAGCGCCAATCACTGCCATTAGCCTACGCGCAACGGAAAACAAATACACAAACAGCGGCAACAATCAGATGGACACGGCAGCAGGAAAGCATGTGCGGAACCTATGGTTTTTTTCATTTACCGCATTAACCATGATCGTGTTCACCAACATCTACCAGTACATGTTCGAAACAGATGCTGCCAATATTGCCAGGCTAAATGTAGATGCATTTAATATTGCCAACTACGTCTATACATTTGTTATCAGCTTAATTCCCTTTTTATACGGTGCATTTGGTGCCTGTATTTTTACATTACGCCAGGCAGAAGTGCAGCTACGAGAACGTACCTTCGATCCAAGAAGATTGCCCGAATATCGAAATCGACTGGTACTGGGTACCCTCAGTGGCGG
>Ga0316209_1000301_pt1 | contig 96558 bp, 71 predicted proteins | sample 6monopyrite_MG_FD_204945 | JGI IMG/M metagenome (GOLD analysis project Ga0316209, IMG submission 204945) | Microbial mat bacterial communities from mineral coupon in-situ incubated in ocean water Damariscotta River, Maine, United States -... | ecosystem: Environmental > Aquatic > Marine >... | reverse complement strand
CCCCAGGGCGCGAGCGTGGGACCCGAGTACACCTCCGACCGCCTCGAAGGGGTCGCGGACGAGTACACGGCCAGGAAGATCATCTGGGCCCAAGACGGCCTGCACGCTCTCTTGATGGCCCTGCTCCTCACGTGGGCGGTCTACACGCGGACGCGCCTGGCCATGCACGACGCGACCTCCAGTATCTGGGCGGGGCTGTGCACCTTCTTCACGATGTTGCGCCACCCGATCAAGACGCTCCGACCGATGCTGCTCTTGCTGCTGGTCGAGGTCGTGGTCGTCCTCCTGGCGACCTCCATTCACGGCTGGATGGAGGAAAGCCTCGGTCCCGAGTCGAGCTGGAAGTCGGTGGCGATGATCTTCGCGGTCTCCACGGCAGTCCTGGTCATCAGCGAGATCATTCATGCCGCTCGCTACCAGGCCGCGATTTTGGTCAGCCGATCGGTCATCGGCCCGATCTCCAGGCCGGATCCGTGGAAGCACAGCATCGGGGCTCCCGGCGGACCGCAGTATCCGATCATCGAAGGTGGTGACGAGTACGGGGTGGCACTCTAGTAGGAGCTGGGCCCATTCGTACCGGCCGATAGCGGAGCGGAACGGCGACGTTTGCCCCACCCAGCGGGGTACAATTGGGCTCCCCTCCCGCCGTTCTCGAGCCGATTTCTAGAGATCGCACTCTCCACACGTATGAGCTTCAGGTTTTCTTGTCCCCGCCGAGCGCTCCTCGCCCTGTTCCTGCTGGTCGCACCCAGCTGTACCGCCAAAGACAATGGCGCCACGTCCGTGATCCCCACGGGGCCGCCGGCGACGACACTGGCGACCGTTCGCGGCACTCTGATTGGAGTGGATGGCGCGCCCCCGAAGATGACCATTCAGGTCTTCCTGAACGGCCTGACTCTGCAAACCGCGTTCACGACCACGAGTGAGGCCTCCGGGCGCTTCACCGTGAGCGGACTACCGGCCGGCACCTACCGGATCCGGTTCACTCCGCCCGCACCGGATCCGAGCGACCCGAGTACGAACCTGCGTGCCGTCGACATCGGCAATGTCGTGGTCGGCGTAGACGACATCGTGATCCCTCCGGTTCTGTTTGCCCCAGTCGTCACCGGGGGGTTCTTGATTCGAGATGACGACGACAACGATCAGTTCCTGAATGTCAGGACGGATCCGCGCAACCTCGCGTCCGCGATCGTTCCGGGCTTCGAGAATATGGAGTTCTTGATTCGCGGGAACACGATCCTGAAGCAGTTCGGCTTCACGCTCGCACAGCTTGGAATCGATGACGACACGACCTCGCCGACCACGCGTGAGCTGCTGGTAGAGGTCGCCATCATTCGCGGCGACCAACTTCCAGCTCCGCACATCGATGAGAATGGTGATAGCCGCACGAGCCAGGCCTACTACGTGCTCTATCCCTTGGGGTTCGATTTCCTCACGACGGGCACTCCGACGCGCGAGCTCGAAGTCGACTTTCCGAACGTCAATGGGCTCTCGAACGTGTTCGAGAACAACCAGCTCGCCTACAGCTTCCTCACGAGCACCTGGGAGCCGGCTGGCGTCGTGGATGTGACCTTCGATGGGCTGGTCGTGTTGGCGGACGGCTTCGACGGTCCGAAGCAGACCGGGATCATCGTTGCGCCGGGACCGCCCGCACCGACGACCATCGTGACGGGCCAGATCATGAACGGCGGAAACCCGCTCCTGCGTGAAGGCATCACCGTCCGTACGAACAGCGGGTTCTTCGGAACGACCGACGCCGGCGGGGTCTATCGAATCGAAGACGTGCCGATTCCGCTCAATCGAGCGGATCTCGCCGCAACGGCATTTACGGACGCTGGCCTCGAGGTTGCGATGGCGAGCAACGTCGCTCGCCCGACCTATCCCACGACGACGATCGATATCGAGCTGCCCGCGATGCCGGTACTCGCGCCGAACTGCATCCTCGCAAACTCCGAGCCGATTACGGGCGCAGTGGGCGTTCAGACGAACGCGCGGATTCGGGTTCGCTTCGACGGTGTCATGGACAGCGACAGCCTGGCAACTGCGATGACCGTGGTGGCTACCCCGGACGGCCTCGCGAGTTCGACGATTGCGGGAACGGTGGTCACCAAACAAGTGGATGTCGGCGGAGGCATCCTCCACACCGACGCGTACTTCCTTGCGGATGACCCGCTACCGATGAACGCGAGCATCACCGTCTCCGTCTCGACGGACGCGACGAACGAGAACGGCTTGGCTCTGACCGCGGCCTGTTCCTTCTCCTACCGCACCGGCACCTCGACTCTGTTCTTTCCGCGCATCGACGTCATGGAGCCGGATGAGGGAACAGTCGGTCAGCCGGTGTCGCTCCATGGAATCAACATGGACATCGCCTCGTTGACGTTCGACGGAGCCAACGTCGCTGCTTCCAGCAAGACGAAGACCGAGTTGAGCTTCGTCGTTCCGATCGGCAATGGAGACGAAGCACCCGGACCACGTGTGTTGACGCTCTCACCGGGAACGGCGGCGGAGAGCTTCGACATCCTTCCCCGGATCGACAACATCCAGTTCGACAACGACCCCGCGGTGGGCGTCGAGGATCTGATCGGGATCGGGGGCGGCTCGCCGGGGACGTCGATTGCCGGTGTCGACCAGAACGATGGAACGCTCGTCGTCATCAATGGTCAGAACCTGTTCGATCCGGCCAGTGGCCTGATGCCCCTGGTGACCTTCGGTCGGGGTGACGGCGTGATCGCCGGCGCGAACGACGGAGACGCGACCATCGACGGACCGGACGAAGCTGCCGCGGAACAGCGCATCGACGTAAATGTACCCCCGCAGGCGACCACCGGTGATTTGAGGGTGACGGTCGATATCGGCGGGGGAACGACGTTTACCTCCCGACCGACGACCTTCGTGATCGAGTTGCCGGAGGACGCGACTGCTCCAGTCTTCAATACGCCCAACTTCGTTCCGGCTCCCGGCGCGACCAACGTCTCGACGAGTACCATCATCCGGGTCGAGTACAACGAGGCACTCTCCGGGAACTCAGCCCTGCTCGTCGGCGCTGGAGCTCCGCTTCGACAGCTTCCGGGCGAGACGCGCGTGACGACTTCACTCGACGGAACCACCGGCTTCCTCGAGTTCATTCCCTCTGACGGAGCGCTTCCGGTCTCGACCGCGGTTCAAGTTCAGCTCTCCAACTCGCTGATCTTCGACCTGGCCGGCAACCCCTCCTCGAGCTTCGACTACTCGTTCATCACGGGTGCAACCGCGCCGACGGGCGGGCTGCCGGATGGAGCTCGCGACGACATCGACACGGTCGTCTCGCCGGTAGAGTCGACTCTGACCGAGCCGGAGGTCGCGACAGGAACCGAGGCCGTCGATGGTGAGGGCGAGCTCGTGCTGCGAGCGCTCGAGTTGGGCTCCTCCGATCGGCGCGAGACTGACCTCATGGAAGACGAGCCGACGACGGAAGCCCTGGTCGGGATTTCGCGGCTCATGTTCGACAGTCGCATCTCGCTCGACGATGGAACCGTTGCCGACTGGGGTGAGCTGCCGCCAGTCGGAAGCTGGCCCGTGGAGGCCGGTGACGACGCGGCGGTTCGAGCCTTGTACCTCGCCGATAGCTGGGGCCATGACGCAGAAGGGGAGCTTCGCGTCGTGAGCTACTTCCGCTTCGACTTGGCCGGCTTCACGCCGAACCCTGCGCAACACGCCTACCGATTCCGACTCTCGATGGCGGACGGGCAAGAGCGCGTCACGGGCATGATCACCGACCTCGACAAAGATGGTCGCTACGAGCTCAGCCTGTTCTCCGATTCCGAGCAAGGCCTCTCGGCGCTGGCGCGGACCGACCTGGTGCAGGCCGGCGACGGGTTCATCGAGTTCGAGTTTCCCGCATATACACCCCCCGAAGTCGAAGGCGAAGGCCGGACGATGAGCTTCTTCAGCGTTCAGTCGTTCGACCTCTCGAGTTCGAACTACGCCAGCTCGCCGGTCATTCAGTTCGAGTATTAATGAAGAGCTCCAGCTTTCTTCACTCGGCCTCTCGCTTGGGCTTTACCAGGGCCGCTAGTATCCTGACGGAGGCTGTCCACCGCTCCGCCGGGCTACCGCGACCGCAAGGCTCTCCGGAATCGGAAAACAGAGCACACTCTTCGAATCGATGAACAACCCTCTCCTATTCGCTGCCGCGATCGTTCTGGCTTGCTCGAGCTGCCGAGCGGTCAAGTCACAGGGAAGTGATGTCGAAGTCGCCGGCGCAACGGGCTACGTCTTTCGCGGGCTTCAGATGAACGACGGCTACGGCGTGGAGACGCAGGGCCGCATCATCTTCAATCGCGCGGACGGTAGCTCCGTGAGCGGCTACGCCTGGGGTTACTTCGACGGTTCCGGGGATCCGCCGGACGGCGCGCTCGAGACGACGAACAGCGGTCGATTCAGTCGCCTCGATATCGGCGTGCAGTGGACCCGCTCCTTCGAGAAGTTCGGGTTGAGCGCAGGTGTTGCCAGCTACAACTTTCCGAATACTCCGATCGCTGCGACGTCGGAGGCTTTCGTTGCGGGAGAGTTGACGACGACCTGGCTCCGCCCCGGAGCTGTCTTCTACTACGACATGCAGAACGCGAAGGACCTCTACCTTCGCGTCGGCGCGCATCCGAAGTTCCAGCTCGATCGCGCGCTCACCGCCGACTTCGGGTTGGATGTCGGCTACATGGGCGGCGATCAAGCTCGCTTCTATTACGGCGTGAACAGCTCCGGGCTCTCGGATCTGCTCCTGACCGGCGGACTGACATACAGACAGTCGGAGTACTTCCGGGCCTTCGCGCGAGTGGGCTACTCGAAGGTACTCAACTCGGCCCTCGAGAGTCGCGTCACCGAGCGCGGCCTCGACAGCGAGATTCCCTGGCTCTCGATCGGCTGCGGCTGGTCTTATTGAGCGAATCGCCTACCCCTTTGTGGGGCGAGACGGGATGCGCTCTCGCTGGCTAGAGCCGGAGGGTCGGCGAGCGGGTCGGCTCGGTCTCCATTCGGTGTGTTCGCACCTTCATCCGGCGCTTCGGGCTTCTGGTAATATGGAGTATGCGGTCTCTCTGGCGGGAAGTACGCCTTCCTCTGTCTGGGAGGCCGCCGACATCGTCCCCGAGATTCCCCCATGCGCTCGCTCTCCAAATTCACCCTCTTCTTCAGCTTTCTCGCAGTCCTCGTCTCGAGCTGCCACCACCACGGTCGCCTGAACAATGGCGGGGGAGGTGCGTCCACAGTCGTCAGCCTGGTTACGGTTACGAGCACTCGAGAGTCCCCGGCGTCGGTCTCCTTTTCGCTCGCCGATGCGGAAGCTGATCCGGCGAGCGTGCAGCTGGTGTTCTTCCAGATCGGCATGGCCACGCCGACGGACTTGACTCTGCAGGGAGCGCCGGTGCTGACGAGCTTGGCGACGGATCCGGCTGGCGCGATGTACACCTTTCAGTGGGAGTTCGACACGGACGTCGGCTCGGGCTTCCAAGAAGGCGTCGAAGTTCGTGTCAACATCGTCGACGGCGTCCAGAGCATTCTCTCGACAGCTGTAGCGAGCAACCTCGCGCTCGGCAACGACGCGCCGGACGTCGTAACCATCACGCACTCGGGCGGACCGGAGACCGGCAACGCGTCGATACCGTTCGGCATCGCGGACTCGTCGGACGATGCCGTCAACGTGATGGTCGAGTACGACATTGTCGGCGACAGTCCGGACCAGGGCTTCCAGCTGGCGCGCCCGGCGGGCTTGAGCGGAACGGTGGCGACTCCGACCTACGCGATCACCGGCGTGACGGCGCTGCGCACCGGTGTCGACTTGAACTTCACCTGGGACGTGGTGTTCGACGAAGGCCAGACCGACTTCCAAGCGCTGATTCGGATCACCGCCGAAGACGACTTATTGCAGGGGGTGCCGCTCACGAGCTCCGCCCTCATCCTGGACAACAACGCGTCGGCGATGATTGTCGACTTGACGGTCTCGGACGCACGCGAATCGCCGGCGACGGTGAGCTTCCGCTTGCTCGACGGCGAGTCGGACCCGCAGCGTGTCCTGTTGCAGTTCATTCGCCCCGGCACCATGACCCCCGAGGCGATGACCTTGGTCGTTCCCGGTTCGGACATGAACCTCGGATCGGCACCCGCCGGAACGGATCACGCCTTGTTGTGGGACTTCGAGACGGATCTTGGCGGAGCCGGCTTCGTCCAGGGCCTGAGCGCGAGCGGAGATGTGCTGGAAGGCTCCACCGTCGTCTCGACGTTCGGCTCCACAAGCTTCGACGTGGGCAACGACGCGCCGCGAGTGACGGACGTCTTCATGTCCCCCGGCATCGAGGTCACGGGACCCTTCAGCTTCTCGATCGAAGTGGCGGACAGCTCCGGCGACGACGTCAACGTCGCGTTCGAGTACGACCTGATCGGGGACATGCCCGATGCGGGCTTCCGGAGCGCGCGGCCGGCGGGCTTGGCGGGCGGCACTCCGACTCCGGAGTTCGCCGTGACCGGCCTGATGGCCGACCCGCTTGGCACGAACGTTCCTTTCACCTGGGACGTGCTGACCGACGAGGGCACGACCGAGTTCTCGGCGGTCCTGCGATTCCGAGTCGAGGATGACTTGGTCGAAGGCCTTCCGGTCGCCGCGGCGCCTGTCGCCTTCGACAACAATGCTTCGCCGCGCGCCGAGATCCTCGGAGCAACGATCCTCTCGAACACGGACAGCCGGCGCGGAATGCCGATTCCGTTCTCGGTCTTCGATGACGAGGGCGACACGGCCGGCTTCGTTCTTCAATGGCGCGAAGCCACAGGAACTTTTCCCACGCTTCCGACGGACATCTCCGAGTTGAAGACCGCGCTCGCCGATTCCGCGCAACGCAGGCAGCTCCAGATCGCCTCGGAGTATCGCGCTCTGTACGTGGGTAGAGCTAAGGTGCTCGCCGCATCGCTCAACCCGAACGGCGATCGAGTCGGGCTGCCCGAGCTTCAGTCGTCGGCAGCCGGCGCACTCGCGACCGGCGTGATCGGCGATCAGCTCGAGCTCCTGCGCGATCCGGTCGCACCCTCGGCGACCGGGAATGCCTGGTCGCTCGCTCAGCCGATCGCCGCTCTTGCGATCGACTCCGGACCGAGCGTGTTGGTGCTCGACAGCGATGTCGTGGGGATGTGGCGTCTGCGCGAGATGGACATCACGACGGGAGCCGAGCTGCGCGTCGTGAGTGGCGGTTCCGAAGGCAGCCCGTTCGCGATGGACTACCAGCGCGGTTCGAGTAGTCGGGTCGTGCTGGCGGTCGGCGACGGCTCGACCTGGAGCGTGCTCGACGTCGACCTGGCCGACGGAATGGTCACGGAGCTCCTGCCCGCCGCTTCCGCACCGATCACCGGCGACGTTCGCGCGATCAGGAGCCTGCACGCGAGTGCCGCTGTCCTGACGGTGGATGACGCACTCGTCCGCGTGGACTTCGCGCCGGGCGCGACCGCGAAGGCGACGCCCGTTCTGCGCGGCCTCGGTCAACCCTGGGGCCTGGCCGTTCACCCCACGAACGCCGAGCACGTGCTCGTCGCCAACGCGGCACCCTCGATGGGCTCCGCGACCTCGGGCGTGCTGGACGTCGATCTCTCGACGGCGACGGTCACGCGTGTCACGCAGACCGAGCTGCGCGAGCCGCGCGCGATCGCGCTCTCTCCCGACGGGACTCAGCTCGCAGCGATTACGGACGAGAACACGGGCGACGGAACCTTCGAGCTGTCGATCTTGACACTCGGTGGGCCCGATGGGGTCGCCGTCACCGAGCTGGCGAGTGGCCTGACCGATGAACTCACTTCGGTGGAGCTGGGCGGCGATGGCCTGACTGTCCTCGCGCTCCCCGACCAGAACGACCTCGCGATCGCCGGCGGTGTCGAGCAGACGCGCCGCGTCACCGACTTCACACCGAACCGCTCTGCAGTCACGGTGGACTCGCCTTTCGACCCGGCGATCACGACGAACATTCGCTGGCGCCTGCGCGAGAACTTCGACTCGCTCGAGGGAACGCTCACCGGAACGAGCGGCGTCTACGTCTGGGACTCCAGCGAGTTCACGAGTGGCGGCGATGTCGTCCTGCGCGGAGTGGCGCTCGATACCGACGTCGGAACGGATGGGCAGGAGTTCTCGCTACCGCAACCGATCAGCGCGCCTCTCGATGTTCTGCCGATCAGCTGCGCACCGCTCGCCGGCTCTGCGGTCTCCGACTTCGCAGCCGCGGACCTCGATGGCGACGGTGACGTCGACCTCGCGAGTATCAGTGGTGGCGACAGCTTTGCGATCGCGACACAGAATCCCCTGGGCGAGTTCGTGGCGGGTCAGAGCGCGCTGCTCGAAGCTGGCGCGATGGCGACGGCGATCGTGGCCGGCGACACGGATGGCGACGGCCTGATCGACCTGGCCGTCGGCGATGCGAACGGCGCCATCTTCGTCTTCAAGCAGGACCTGGCGGGCGTCTTCGGACCGGCTCCGCAGAAGCTCACGACCGCTGCCGTCACTTCGCTCGAGCTGGCCGACTTCAACCGCGACGGACGCGCGGACTTGATCGCAACGCACGCGGGCGCGGACAAGGTCAGCGTCTTCTTCGGAACGGCCACGGTCTTCAATGCGGTCGCCGACCGCGAGTTCACGGACTCGATCAGTGGTCCCGTGCACGCGAGAGCGGCGGACCTGAACGGTGACGCTCTCCCGGATCTCGTCGTTGCGAACAACACGAGTGGCGCGGTGACGGCCTACTTCCAGTCCTCCGGCGGTGTGCTGAACGCGACCGCCGATCGTGCCCTCTCGGGACCGGGCGGCGGTGAGCCGACTTCGGTCGCTCTCGTCGACCTGGACCGCGACGGCCGTCGAGACGTCCTCGTGTCCTATGCCGGCATCGACAAGGTTGGAGTGTTCGTTCAAGACTCGATGGGCATGTTCGCGCTGGGAGCCGACCTGATCGGAGACAGCGCATCGATCGCCAACCCGTTCGAGATCCTCGTCTCGGATCTCGACGGAGACGGTGACGGCGACCTGGCGGTCTCCAGCGAGATCGTCCCCGCGATCGCGGTCTTCTTGCGAGCCGCCGATGGTTCGTTCCCCGCTCAACCCGACCTCTCGTTGGCGATGCCTTCCGATGTCGATGGAGCTCTCGGTCTCGCGGCAGTCGACATCGACGGTGACGGACGGACCGACATCGCGGCGGCGCGCGGAGCTGCTCTGCGCCTGGACCTGTTCCTCCAGGCGCGACCCGGCGACTTCCGCTCGGCTTCGCTCCTGCTCACGTCGGGAGTCAGCGAGCGCGCGCAGTACATCCAACCCGGCGACTATGACGGCGACGGTGACCTCGACCTCGCGCTGGCCAACCGCATGGACAACCACGTCTCGCTCTACATCCAGACCAGCCCCGGCGTCTTCGAGCCGAGCGACAAGGGCGTGATCGGAGCGGGCGACTTCGACGGAGTCACGGGGCTCGCGACAGGGGATCTCGACGGAGACGGCGACCTCGATCTCGCCGGCGTCCTGACGGGTGCCAGCCACGTCGGCGTCGCCTTCCAGACCGCTCCCGGCGAGTTCAGCTTCGACGCGAGTACGGGCATCCTCGGCTCCTTCCGAACCGTCTTCCGTCCGCGCTCCGTCGCAATCGGCGACCTGAACGACGACGGCGCGCTCGACATCGTCTCGGCCAACACCGGTGGTGGCGATCTGTCGGTCTTCCTGCAGGGCGCAGCGGGCGTCTTCCCGCAGTCACCCAGTTTCAACCTGAGCAACTCGAGCTTCACTCTCCGACCGAACGTCGTGCTCGCGCTCGATCTGGACGGCGATGGGGATTCGGACCTTGCGGTCGCAACGCGCGGCAAGGTCTCGGACCTCAGCACGAGCGGCGTCTCGATCTTCCTGCAGAACGCGGGCAGCTTCGCCGCGGCACCGAACCAGAGCGTGTCCAGCCTGCTCCCCGGCTCGAAGATGTTCGACCTGGCGGCGATCGATATCGATCGCGACGGGGATCTGGACCTCGTCGGTGCGGACAGAGGTGCCGGCGCGCTGGTCATCTTCGAGCAGAGCACGCCCGGCGTGTTCGCATTCGCCGGTCCGCCGCTCACGGTCCCCGGAACGACGATCTCACCGATCTCCGTCGAGGCCGCCGACTTCAACGGCGACGGGCTCAACGACGTCGCGGCGGTCGATTCGCTCTCGAACACGATCCTCGTCTTCCTGCAGTACGCCCCGGGCCTCTTCCGGCACGATCCGCAGGTCGCGCTCTCTCCGCTCGCCTCGAACGGCGTCACCCTCTCGATCGCGGCGGCGGACTTCGACTCGGACGGCGATGTGGACATCGTCTCTGCGGACAGCAAGGGCGGAGAGCACACCGTGCACTTCGGCGGGCGCTAGAAGGCTCAGCGGCCGCGCCTGATTTTCTCAGGCTTTCGCATTCGGTTCCCCGGGGCTGCGCCCCTGTTCGAGGAGCCGGAAGAGTTGCCTGGTAAGAGTTCCCACGTGGGGGAGCGCTGCACGCATGAGGGGGAGACCCAGTGTCTCCTGCGGCACGCGCTACACAACCGCCCGAGGGGGGGAGGACCTGAGTGCTAGGCAGCTCTTCCGGCTTTTTTTATAGCCACTCTGCATAGCCACTCCGCGCGGCCACTCCGCGCCGCGCCCCTCGAGATTCCTCGCCTGATTCGCGTTCGGTTCCTCGCGCCGCGCTCCTGTTCCAAGAGTTAGCAGAGCGAGTTTGTTGTTGGGAGGCCGAGCCTCCCGAACTTGCGAACAGAAGACAGAAGAACGAAAGAGGAAAGATTGTGAAGATCACGACTACTATCAGCAGTGTCCTTGGTTTGTGTCTGGCCGCAGCGCCCATGGCGGCGCAATCATTCGACGCGAGTGTGGTTCAAGGAGTCACGGGCTCCTCGGGGCCGTCGCTGATTACGAAGGCCACGGGCGGAGAGCCCGCCAGCCGGAAGGTCATCTTCGAGATCGATGGGCGACTGGTGCGCGGACTGACGAGCGCCCTCCTGCAGCGCGCCAATCAAATCCTGATCGACATCGGTCCGCAGCTCTTCGGCGGCCAGCAGTACGGCCAGGGCACTCCCGGCACTCTCGGAGTCCCCGGACTCTCCCACTTCGGCAGCGCGACCCCCGGCAAGTCGATGAACCTGTACGCCGAGAACTCGGCGGGCGTCGCGACCTTTGGCTACCTGTACGTCGGCTACAGCTCGGCCAACATCGAGATGGACTTCGGCGGCACTCTCCTGGTCACCCCGAACCTCTACAAGATGCGCGTCCCCATGGCGCCGGGAACCGTCACGATCCCGATCCTCATCCCGCGCAACGCAGGCGCAATCGATAGCTCGATCTTCATGCAGATGTTGGTCTTCGACTCCGGCGCGGCCGGCGGAATCGCGATGAGCAAAGGGCTCGAACTCTACTTGTAGGTTCTCTTCTGCTCGCACGAGGCCCTCTTCTCCTACGCGGAGGAGAGGGCCTCTTCCCTAAAGGATGAGCGCTTGTCGCGTTAACTTTCAGGTTGTGTGCAGTCTTATCAGATGAGGTAGTTACGAGGCTGCAACTACCCTGACACTGGGGGCGATCGCTTAGCTAGAAGTTTGCACCACCAAATTGATTGACGAAATCCTTCATCAGAGTGTTGTCAACGTAATCAGTGGTGAGGATTTGAGCGCGAGTAAGCTCTAAGAAGGAATCAAAGACGCCGTCATTGTCGGTGTCATTCATGAACACGTATTGGTCCGCCGAACGGTCACCAACAATGTACTTGCGTCCCTCTACGGCGTGTTCAAGTCCCCGTATACCGTCAGCTGATGCGACGGTCGTGGAAATCGAGACATCCAGAACCACCTGCTTCACTCCCGATGCAACATCGATTTGGTAGACACAGTCATCTTCGTCAGAAAGAACGAGGACAAACCGCTCTTCTGGATCAACTGCCACTGCGATGATGCCCCCAAGGTCGCCGCGAAAGATCTCGGTCCTAGACGGAGCAGGCGCTGGAGTCCGCCCCGCAGCCACTTGGAACAGCCCCCCTTCGATGCCTTCAGAGATTACCGAAGTCGGACTCGGAGTGCCTATCGGGCCGTGGCTAAGCCCTCCGCTAAGCCACGTCTTATAGCCGCCTGTTGAGGGCGATAGATCCCAAAGCTCAATGACCTCGTCATCGAAGCGTCCGGAGTACCCCGCTACGACGAGCAAGTCTGCTCCGATACCGCCAATAGAAACAACGTCGAAGGCTACCGAATAATGAACGGTCGACTGTTCCCATTGCCCGGTTGCCGGATCAAGCTCATTCGACCAGACACTCAGGTCGCGTGGCTCGAGTAAGAGCCCCCCCCATTCTACCGATCGCGCGAATGTCGAACTCACGTAGATTGTTCTACTACGCGCAACGCCACTGTGACGTGCCTCTGTGGGTTCTGTCGTCTCGGGGCTTGCAACGACATTTGCTTCAGTTCGAGGCCACGCAGCTATCGCGCCAACTAAAAGAATGGTCGTAAATCGAAAGTGCCGCATCTTCGGCGACCTCACGGGCAAACCACACAGGCTGATGCGAGAGGATCGACCACTGGTGGCTCTCCCTCGGGGTCAAACGGGTGTAAATCGACATTCATCAGTCCGACTCTTCCCATCCCGCCATTTATTGAGAAGTCAGCGGCGCATCCGTTTCGCTGAACAACGCCTTCTGGGGTAAGGAAGGTCCCTTGAATTTTCTTGTAGGTTAAGCAGACCATGGCAATTGTCTCAGCGGTCGCGTTCGCATCACTAGCAATTGCACAGTAATTCGCCAAATCGGCCATCAGAAGTGTGAGGTGAAGGCACCCCGTCTGCCCAATATTCGGAGCAATGATGGGGTTCCCTGTCACCGGGTCTACGGGGCCCGGTATGTTCTTCAGGTGCATGAATTCGTGTGCAAGCACGGTCGCGATTAGCGTTGCCGACTGTCCGTCAGTTGCGTCCGGTTTGAGGCTGTTTAGAGGGTTAATATTAAGCGTTGTCGTATCCTCCTCTGTTACCGCTTCTCCCTCTGCCGAGTCGCCGTAGTCGGTTTTGATGTCCCAAGCGTCGAGATGGGCGGTGGTGATTTGAGGAATGGCCTGCTTGATGAGAGGCAGGGCCTGAGCCTTAGCTTGGTCTAAGACGGCCTGATAGTTTTCGCTCTTGATTTCAGCCACTGCTGTCGCTGGACAGAGAGCGAGAATGGCGGCGAAAAAAAGGCCCGTTGATCTATTTCCCATGCGGATCAGCTTAGCAGAACCTGGGCCCCATGGGCAATGGCACTGGGAGCTTAGTGCCATTAGCCCCCGGCCGAGGACTACTTCGCTTCTCGCAGAGTTGCTCGCCGAAGTTCCTTCTTATGGGGGTAGGTTCGTCTTAACGTAAGCGCACTGTAATGTGCGCGATCACAGCACCGCAAGCGCCCGGATTGGCAGGAGAGTCCATCGCACGAGGGGCGCAGCCACCGCATCCTCCGCCATTGTCAGCGAGCGATGCACGGTAACGGTCCACGCGGCGAGCAGGATGCCGATTCTGGCCCCAGCAGGCCAATGGCGTCTACGTCAGGACAGACCTACACCCCTTCTTATGGCAGATCTTAAGTGCTCACGCGCGGCGGAGAGAGGTCGACCGGGACCTCGGTAGCGAGCGTCATCTCCTCTGGGCTCACGAGGGAGGTGAACGCGAGGACCTCGACGCCGCGGCCTGCCACTTCTCGCAAGGTCTCGCTGTAGGCCGGGTCGATGTGGTCGGCGGGACGGAAGGTCTTCACGTCGCCGCGGCTGATCAGGAAGAGTTGGACGGCGCGGTGGCCGGCTTCGACCATTTTGGCGAGCTCGCCGAGGTGTTTGCGGCCGCGCTCGGTGACGGCGTCGGGGAAGAGGGCGGTCTTGCCGTCTACGAGGGTCGTGCTCTTCACCTCGATGTAGCAGTCGGGCTTGTTCGGATCGGTGAGCAGGAGGTCGATGCGGCTGCGATCGCCGTAGGCCACTTCGGGACGCACGGTCTCGTAGCCGGAGAGTTCGGGGATGCGCTGCTGTTCGACGGCCTCGCGCACGACGTGGTTGGGGAGCGCGGTGTCGACGTTGACCCAGGTGCCGTCCAGCTCGATCGCCTGCCAGGTGTAGCGCAGCTTGCGCTTCGGGTTCTCCGAGTCGCGCAGGATCACGCGGGCGTCCTCGATCAGACAGCCGCGCAAGCTGCCGGTGTTGGGGCAGTGAGCGGTCAGGATCGAGTCGTCCTCGAGCTCGACGTCCGCGAAGAAGCGCTTGTACCGCCGCTTGAAGCGGCCGATCAGGGTGGGCGCGGAAATCTGCATGGGCTCTGGCGCGTGAGGGAAACGAAAAACGGCGGGCATCGGGCCGCCGGAGTGGGGGCGACTCCAACACGGAAGCGGCCCGGTCCGGTACCGTAGCGGCCGACCACCCGACCCCGCAATCTCTCCACGAATCACTATGAAAGCTTCGCTCTTCGTGCTCGCCCTCTCCGCCGGCTACCTGTCCTGCGCGACTCTGTCGGCGGCTCCGTCCGATGTGAAGGTGAGCTCGGACGTCATCCCGGGGCGCGGGACCCTGAGTCGCCCGGGCAATGGCGAGCCGGTCTGCGGCCTGGGCCGTGAGTTTCACAGCGGGCGGCGCGCGACTCTGCGTGCTGCGGTGGAGGAGGGCTGGATGTTCTTCCGTGGCTTTGCGAAGGAGCGCGACGCAGCGCCCTTCCGCCAGGACAAGCAGTTCTGGTACCTGACCGGAATCGAGAGCCCGGAAGCGGCGCTCTTGATGAACGCGGGGACCGGGCAGGAGATCCTGTTCCTGCCGAAGCCGTCCGCGCGCGCCGAGGTCTGGGAAGGCGAGCTGTGGGACAGCGGCGACGAGTGGGTTCGGGAGCTCACGGGGATCTCGGACGTGCGGCCCTCGCAGGACATGGTCGAGACCCTGAAGGAGCTCGTCGGGAAGGGCGAGACGATGTGGACCTCTTCGCACCCGCTGCTCGGCATGCGCGGGACCTCGGACTACGCGGCCAAGCACGACCGGGTCCAGGCTGCGGACGAGCTCGATGGACGGGCGAATGCGGCGGCGAACCTGAGCCGCAAGCTCGAAGAGCTGCTCGAGGTCGAGATCAGGGACTGCCGCCCGGCTCTGCTCGAGATGCGCTGGGCGAAGACGCCCGAGGAGATCGCGGCGATGGAGCGCGCGGCCTACGCCGGCGCGCTCTCGATGACCGAGGCGATGCGCTCGACTCGGCCCGGGCTGGGCGAGTGGGAAGTCGAGGCGCTGATGACCTGGATGCACAAGAACGAGGGCGCGGACGGGCCGGCGTACAACGCGATCGTGGGCTCTGGCGGGAACTCGTGCGTGCTGCACTACAGTGCGAGCAACCGGCGCATGCGCGACGGCGAGGTGCTCCTGATCGACTATGGCTGTGAGGTGGACCACTTCACGACCGACATCACGCGCACCTGGCCGGTGAACGGGAAGTTCAGCGAGCGAGCGGCGGAGCTCTATGACGCTGTCCTCGCGGCGCAACTGGCGGCGATGGAGGTCGTGAAGCCGGGTGCGACGATGCGTCAGGTCGACGCGGCGGCGCGTACCTACCTGACCGAGCGCGGCTATGGCGACCTGATGCTCCACGGCACTTGCCACTGGATCGGCATGGAGGTCCACGACCCGGGTCCGACGATCGGCGATGTGCGCTCCAGCGACCTGCCCCTCGTGCCGGGCTGCGCCTTTACCGTCGAGCCGGGGCTCTACGAGCCGTCGACGGGAATCGGCATCCGCATCGAGGATGTGGTGGTCGTGACCGAGGACGGCTACCGCGTGATCACGGCCGATGTCCCGAAGGCGCGTGCGGAAGTCGAAGCGATGGTCCAGAGCGAGGGCATCCTCGACCTGCTTCAGTCGCGCAAGTAAGCCCGCGGATATTCGAGTTTGACTGTGGTCCGGTGAGGCCCGGGGTCGATCACTCTGGTCCCACCGTCTCCTGAATCGTCCCCATTCAGGAGGCCCGCAGTCCGGCGCTCAGGCGTCTCCCCGAAGCTCGGACGGCACGGGCAACTCGATTTCGCACCCTGTTCACGCACCGCGCTCGGCGCTGTCCATAAAGCGGGCTCTTCACTTCGAAGAGCCCGCTTTCTTTTTGGAGGGCGCGAAATCGGGTGCGTCTAGTGGGTCGACGCGAGCCACCCCAGCACTACAATTCGCCGATGAGCGTTAGCGAGTATCAGGATCGTGCACAGTCGGCAAAGCGGCGTCTGGACCAGTTGAAGGAGGGTCTTTGACTACGCCAATCGTGCTACGCGATTGAGTGAGATCGAGAAGCTGCAGGAGCAGCCGGACTTCTGGAACGACCAGGAGAAGGCGCAGGCGATGGTCGTCGAGATGAAGCTCTGCAGCAGCTCCGTGGAGCCTGTTCTCAAGGTGGAGGCGGCGCTCACGGAGGTCGAGCAGTATGTCGAGCTCGGCGAAGAGCTGGGCGAGGAAGAGGTCGTGGAGGAGCTCGAGAGGCTCGTCGGCGAGATCGAGACCGGAGTCGATGCGCTCGAGTTCCAGGTCATGCTGGGCGGCGAGCACGACAACACCGACGCCTTCATGCAGATCAACGCCGGAGCGGGCGGTCTCGATGCTTGCGACTGGGCCGGCATCCTCCTGCGCATGTACTCGCGCTGGGCCGATCGACGGGGCTTCAAGACCGAGCAGATCGAGCTCCTGGCCGAGCCCGAGGCGGGGATCCGCACCGGGACCTTCCGGATCAAGGGCCCCTACGCGTTCGGCTACCTCAAGGCGGAGTCCGGCGTGCACCGGCTCGTGCGGATCAGCCCGTTCGACAGCCAGGCGCGGCGCCACACGGCCTTTGCGTCGGTGGACATCACCCCGGACATCGACGACGGGCTCGACTTCGAGCTCGACGAATCGGAGATCAAGGTCGACACGATGCGGGCCGGTGGAGCGGGCGGGCAGCACGTCAACAAGACCGAGTCGGCCGTGCGCATGACGCACCTCCCGACCGGGATCGTGGTGCGCTGCCAGAACGAGCGCAGCCAGCACAAGAACCGGGCCATGGCGCTCAAGCTCCTGAAGGCCAAGATCATCAAGATGAAGGAGAGCGAGCGGGACGCGGAGAACGCGACCCTCTACGGCGAGAAGGGCGAGATAGCCTGGGGCAGCCAGATTCGCTCCTACTTCATGCACCCCAACCAGCTGGTGAAGGACCACCGGACCAACCACTCGGTGGGCAACATCATCGCCGTGCTGGACGGTGATATCGACGAGTTCATCGCCGCCTACCTGCGCAAGCAGGGCGGTGCCGAGTAACCCCGTGAAGGTGAGATACCGCGCTCGGCGCATCTCTAAACTTTCAGCCGCCCTCCCGTGGCAATGCCACGGGAGGGCGGCTGAAAGTTTAGAGATGCGCCGAGCGCGGTATCTCACCTTCACGGGGTGGTAGACTGTCTGCCCGAAATCGCGAGCGGGTGGAGCGCTCGGCAGCAACCATATCGGGTCGGAGGACCCATTCGGATGAAGATTCAACGGGCATTGGTCAGCGTTTCCGACAAGACGGGCATCGAGAGCTTCGCGCGGTTCCTGTCCGAGGAGGGAGTCGAGATTCTGTCTACGGGCGGGACCCATCGAGCGATTCAAGCGGCCGGCATTCCGGTTCGCGAGGTCTCCGACTACACCGACTTTCCGGAGATGATGGACGGGCGCGTGAAGTCGCTGCACCCGAAGATTCACGGCGGCATCCTGGCGCTGCGCGACAACTCGACGCACACCGACGCGATGAAGGACCACGGGATCGGCGCCATCGATCTGGTCGTCGTGAACCTGTATCCGTTCGAAGAGACCGTCGCCAAGGCCGACGTCTCGCGCGCCGATGCGGTCGAGCAGATCGACATCGGCGGACCTTCGATGGTGCGCTCGGCTGCGAAGAACCATCGCTTCGTCGGGATCGTCACGGATCCGGACGACTACGGGCGCGTGATGGACGAGATGCAGAAGGGCGGCGGGGAGCTGACCGAGGACTTCCGGCGCGAGCTGGCGGTCAAGGCCTTCCAGCTGACCGCGCGCTATGACTCGGCCATCTCCGACTGGCTGTTCAAGCAAGAGCTCGCGGACGGCAAGACCGACCAACCGACGCCGGGCTCCTGCTCGCTCGCCGGAACGAAGCTGATGGACCTGCGCTACGGCGAGAACCCGCACCAGGTCGCGGCCTTCTACCGGGCGGGCAACTCGAGCGAGCCGAGCATCGCCACGGCCGAGGTCCTCGGCGGCAAGGCGCTCTCCTACAACAACCTGGTCGACCTCGACGCCGCGCTCGCCCTGACCAAGGAGTTCGAGGCGCCCTTCGCCTGCGTGCTCAAGCACAACAACCCCTGTGGCGCCGCGACGAACGACTCGCTCGCGGCAGCACTCGAGCACGCCTGGTCGGGCGATCCGCTCTCGGCCTTCGGCTCCGTCCTGGGCATGAACCGCACCGTGGACCTGGCCTGCGCCGAGTTCTTGACCTCCGGCAATCGCTTCGTCGAGGCGATCGTCGCGCCCAACTTCGACGAGGACGCTCTCGAGCACCTCCAAACCGTGCCGAAGTGGGGTAAGAACGTGCGCCTCCTGGCCTGCGGCGAGTTCGGGCCGAAGGATCGGGACGAGACCGAGGTCGAGCTGAAGCGCCTGGTCGGCGGCTTCCTGATCCAGGGCCGCGACCTGAAGACCGAGACGGCGGGCGACTGCAAGTCGGCCACGAAGCGCGAGCCCACGGCTCAGCAGCTCGAGGACCTGATCTTCGCGAACATCATCGCCAAGCACGTCAAGTCGAACTCGATCGTGCTGGCGATCGATGGGCGCGTGCTCGGTGTCGGAGCGGGCCAGATGTCCCGCGTCGACTCGGTCAAGCTGGCGATCGAGAAGGCCGGCGACGAGGTGAAGGGCTCCGTCCTGGCCTCCGACGCTTTCTTCCCGTTCCCCGACGGCGTCGAGACCGCCATGGACGCGGGCGTCGTGGCGATCCTTCAGCCGGGTGGCTCGATGCGAGACAGCGCCGTGATCGAGGCCTGCGATGGCCGCGACGTGACCATGGTCTTCACCGGCTCACGCCACTTCCGCCACTAGCGGCTCAGCGGCCGGCGAGAGAGCGCGCTCTACTCGTCGTCCGTGGACTGCGCGTCGACCGAGGCCTCGCGTGGCTGGACCGCCGAGGCGAGCTCGGACCGCTCCTTCGGAACGAGGAAGCCGTAGTTCACCTGCTCGAACCAGTCGTAGATCACGTGCATCGGCGTGACCAAACCCATGTGGGTGACGATCGTCGGGCGCAGCGAGCCGTGGGTGTAGACCTTCGAGAAGATGCCGAGTAGTTCTCGGTTCTCTGCGGTGAAGATGCCGCCTCCCGAGTTGCCGACGTAGGTCGGCGCGTTGATCATCAGGTAGGACTCGCCGTCGACATCGTGGGCGAGAGCGGAGACCTGGCCGAGCGTCGGGATCGGATCGTTGCCCAGCGGGCAGCCCACGGCGTAGACCGAGTCGAAGATGCGGACGTCGGCGAGTCGGGAGAGGGCGCTGAGGTGGGCGATGTTCTCGACCGGCGCGGGCGCGTCCAGTCGCAGGATGGCCACGTCGATGACCGGATCGAACTCGAGCAGGGTGGCGGTCTCCTCGCGGGTCTGGCTCTCCGAGAGGTAGATCGTGACGGGCACGGGCATCTCGCTGTTGTAGAGGCTGCCCTGGATGTCCCGGATGACGTGCCAGGCGGTGAGGATGTAGTCGACCTCTTCGCTCGAGCCGGCCTCGACGGGGCCGCGCAGCATCACGCCGCTGCCGACGCTCTCCTCGCCGGAGAGCTGAACGATGGGGCCGAGGAGCGAGTTCCACATCTCCTCACGGTCACTGGCCTGCACGAACTCGGCCCCCAGAGCGGCGAGCTGACGCTGGCTCTCGTTGGCGAGCTCGGCAGCGGACGAGGCCATACCGACCATCTCGTCCAGCCGCTCCTCCAGCACCTGATCCATGGCCTTGAGGCTGGACTCGATCGTGGCGGCATTGAGTCCTCGCTGGGACTCGGCGACCGAGACGAGCTGCTTCTCGTGCACGTTGACGGTCTCGCCGAGCGTCTCGACTCGCGAGTTGGTCAGCTCGAGCTGAGCGGCGATCCGCTCGGCGCAGGCCAGGCGCTCTTCGCGCTCCGCGAGGGTGACGCTCGAGAGCTCGTTCTCCAGACGCAAGAGCTCGCGATGAAGCTCGGACTTCTCGCGCGCTTCGAGGATCGAAGCGCGCTCCATCTCGTCCATCCGAAGCTGGATCGAGTCGGCGCGGTGAAAGCCAAAGTAGCTCACGAAGCCGAAGAGGCCGAGGGCGACAGCGAGAGGGGTCCGGTCCATGGGGAGCTCCAGATGCAGATCTTGAAGGGGGGTCGAGGCAGGGAGTCCTCGAACGATCCGCTATCGACACTGCACAGGCCCAAAATCAAACCTACCCGGGCTCTCCACCGGGGCCTCCTCGGCCTGTGGAGAGCGTAAAGGCTTGCAGCGTGCCCGTTTGGGCCGGCTCCCCAACCCTGTATCCACAGCAACTGACAGTTTTTGAAGAGCTCTTCCACACGTTATCCACAGGTTTCTCAAGACCTGTGGAGGAGCGAAAAGCGGCTTCCAGGCCTCGCTGGGCCGGGGCGGGGGCGCGAGAGGGCTTGGCCCTACTCCGTGACGAGGACGTCCTCGATCACATCGCCCATCTCGATCGTGTCGAGCACCTCGTCGCCACTCCTCATCAGCCCGAAGAGCGTGTAGCGCTCGTCGAGGTGGGGAGTGTTGCGGTGGGTCACGAAGATCTGGGCGCCGCCGCTGTCCGGGTTCTCGTTGCGGGGCATCCCGAGTGCGCCGCGGACATAGGTGCGCGGCGTGAACTCCTGTCCCTGCGACTCGCCGTCCGGGCTGACTCCGCCGTTGCCATCGCCGCGGTAGTCGCCGCCCTGGATCACGAAGTTCGGAACGACGCGGTGGAAGCTGAGCCCGTCGTAGTGGTTGTCGCGCGCCAGTCGAATGAATCGCTCGACGTGCTGCGGGGCTTCCGCGGCCAGGAGCTCGAAGGTCATCGTGCCGCGCGAGGTGCGGATATCGACCATCGGGTTCCGCGCGCGGATGGGAAACTCGCGACCCACGATCTCGGTCGTGGTGGCGGCCACGATCGGCAGCTTGGGAGCCGAGTCGGCCAGCGCTCTCGGCTGACCGAAGTTCTCGGTCAGGACTTCCTGCGCCACGCGGCGTACGAAGAAGTTGGGGTCCTCGAGAGCGCCGATGACCGCGCGCCGCGCGTCGTCTCCGCCGATCTTGCCCAGGCAGCGCAACCCGTTGAAGGCCACCTCGGGCGCGATGTCACCGACTGCAGTCGCGATGGCTCTCGCCACGGGCGCGGCGTCCTTGGGGCCGGCGTTGTCCTCGTAGGAGAGTGCGCCGATCGCGCTGAGCCGCCGCCCATTGTCGGGCGAGCCCAAGAACTCGTGCAGGATGGCGCGCGATCTCGGAGTCAGGTGCTTCTTCAGGGCATCGAGCGCCGTCGTGGCGACGAGCGGGTTCTTGTCACGGGCGAGCCGCTCGAGCAGAGGAATCGCCCGGAAGCTCTCGAGCGTCTCGGCCGTGGCGGTCGCCGCGCCCGCTCTCACCACCGCACTGCGATCCTCGATGGCCTCTTCGATGAGCCCCACGGTCTCCGTCGGCGTCAGGATCTGCCCGAGCGTCCACATGGCGGCGCTGCGCACGGTGCCCGAGATGTCCTGGTTGCCGCGCCATGCGGCCGGCAGGATCGCGACTCCGTGGTCGGGAAACTCACGGAGTGCCTCGAGCGCGCGCGTCCGCACGTGAACGCTGGCGTGGTCGATGGCCTCCAGAAGGACCGGCACGACCTCGGGATCGCCGCTCTTGCCCAGCCCGTAAGCCGCCTCGCAGACGACGCGCCAGTCCCGATCGGCCATGGCCGCGACGAGTGCGTTCGTGCCTTCCGTGCTCGGTTCGATGAAGCTCAGGCCGCGGACGGCGAAGATGCGCGCTCGCTCATCCGGCGAGCTGTAGTACTGCAGGTAAGCGCCGCGGCCCGCCTCCGCCTTGCGACGCTGGAGGGCGAAGAGCGCGCTCCAGATCACTTCGGAGTCCGGCGCCTCGTTACCGCCGGCGCTGCTCCGCCTCGGGGCCAGGGTGGAGACGAGCTCCCGATCGATGGCTTCGGCGTCGCTGTCCTCTCGGCTCCAGGTCGCGGTCGAGCGGATCGCGATCTGGCGCACGCCGAGGTCGGGATCCTGCATGGAGCGCATGGTCTGTGTGCGAATCGGCGGCGTATCGACCTTGCTCGCGGCACTGATGATTCGCTCGCGAACCTTCGGGTCCTGGTCGCGCCAGTAGGCGAGTAGGACGCCGGCGCTCTCCGGGTCGGCCCGCAAGCCGAGCGCCGTGGCCGCGTCCATGCGGACGAGGGCGCTGGGATCTTCGAGAGCGGTGCACAGCGGGCCGGTGATCTCCGGACCGAACTCCGGGAAGGGCAGGCGCCCGAGAGCGCGCGCCGCGCGAGCGCGAATGGCCGGGTCTTCCGAGGTGACCAGGTGCGCGACGAGCTTGCCCTCGCCGAGGCTGCGCAGTGCTTCCAGCTCCCGGATCTCGAGTACCTCCGCCGCGCTCGAGATCACGATCGGCGGATTGGTGTTCGCCGGGCCGACCACCTTGCGGCGATTCGACTGCTCCGGGAGCGTGCCGGTAGCCGAGCACGCGGCGAGCAGGAAGGCGAGGAGGGCGGAGGTTCCGAGCCCGGGACGGACGCTGGCGGAGTCGTGCCCGGGAAGGAGCGCGGCTCGGCAGCGATTGGGATTTGGGAAGGTGGGGCGCTTGGGCATCGCTGGGCGGAGTGCGAGCGGGAGGATTGGCGGCTCAACCGCCCTGGCGAACTGTCTCACTCGGTGGGAGTCCGTTACTATGGCGGGTTCGACGGCAGGCCGCCAGACCCGATAGATGGGTGGATGCTGGACCCCGCCAAGACCCCGCACCCCCAATCAAGTGCCGCGCCAACCTGCGCTGGCGGATGTCCTCCATGAAGCCGAGTCCGATTCCCGAAGTCCTCGAAGACCTGCGCCAGGGCAAGATGGTCGTCCTGGTGGACGATCCCGGCCGGGAGAACGAGGGCGACCTCGCGATGCTCGCGGAGCACGTCACGCCCGAGGCGATCAACTTCATGACCCTCAAGGGACGCGGCCTGATTTGCATGCCGCTCTCGGGCGAGGCCTGCGATCGCCTCGCGCTCACGCCCCAGGTCAGCGAGAACACCAGCCGCATGGGCACGGCGTTCACCGTCTCGATCGAGGCGAAGACCGGAGTGACGACGGGGATCAGCGCCGCCGACCGAGCGCGGACGATCCAGGTCGCCTGCGATCCGAGCTCCACCGCTTCCGACCTCGCGCGTCCCGGCCACATCTTCCCGCTGCGCGCGCGGGACGGCGGTGTCCTGGTTCGGGGCGGCCAGACCGAAGGAATGATCGACCTGGCGCGGCTCGCCGGTTCGCGGTCGGCGGGCGTCATCTGCGAAGTCATGAATGACGACGGAACGATGGCCCGCATGCCCGAGCTCGAAGTCTTTGCGGAAGAGCACGATCTCAAGATCTGCACCATCGAAGACCTGATCGCGTATCGCCGACTTCACGAGCGCCTGATGGAGCCGGTACAGGTCGACATTCCGATGCCGACGCCGCACGGCACTTTTCAGACGCACTTGTTTCGCTCCAAGCTCGACGGCGCGGAGCATGTTGCCCTCACGATGGGCATGGGCGCGGCGGGACTCGATGGTCCGTTCGAAGAGGTGGACGAGCCCGTCCTCGTTCGCGTGCACTCGGAGTGCCTGACCGGAGACGTGTTCGGTTCGCGCCGCTGCGACTGCGGAGAGCAGCTCGACCAGGCCCTCGAGCGTATCGGTGAGGCCGGCCGCGGAGTGCTGATCTACATGCGTCAGGAGGGGCGCGGGATCGGCCTGGCCAACAAGCTGCGCGCCTACGAGCTCCAGGACCAGGGCATGGACACCGTCGAGGCCAACCAGGCCCTCGGCTTCGCACCGGATCTGCGCGAGTACGGGATGGGCGCCCAGATGCTCCACTACCTGGGCGTGCGTAAGATGATGCTTTTGACGAACAACCCCAAAAAAATCGCCGGGCTGGCGGGCTACGGGCTCGAGCTGGCCGGCCAGGTGCCGGTAACTACGGAACCTAACTCCAGTAACTCCAAGTACTTGAAGACCAAGCGCGACAAGATGGGGCACCTTTTGGAGAACGTTGTCGAGGGAGACGGCCGAAGTTAGAAGGGCGGCGGGCGGTTGGGGGGAAGAAAGGGACTCGCAGGAGCGTCTCTCCCCTCCGTATGCACCGCGCAACTATGGAACCCGCTCCCGTCCATGACCTCGACCTGGTCCAAGAGGCTCTGGAGGGCAATCAGCTCTCCTTCCAGCTCCTGGTCGAGCGGTACCAGGACAAGCTCTTCTCGATCGTGCGGCAGTACACCCGCAATCCGGTCGAGATCGAGGACATCGTTCAAGAGGCTCTGCTCAAGGTCTATCGCCGGCTCGATAGCTTTCAGAAGCAGTCCTCCTTCTCGACCTGGCTCTATCGAGTCGTTGTGAACACCGCGCTCGACTTCCTGAAGCGCTGCGGCCGCAACCCGGTCCGCGCCGTCGAAGACCTCGAGATCGTTCCGGAGAACAACCCGCCGCGCATCGCTGCTCCCGACGCCAACATGGAGCAGGAAGAGATCGCGCGCGTGACACACGAGGTGTTGCTCGAGCTGCCGGAGATCTTTCACACAGTCATCGTGATGCGAGAGTTCGAGGGACTCGCGTATCAGGAGATCGCCGACATTCTCGGCATCTCGATCGGAACCGTGGAGTCACGCCTGTTCCGAGCTCGTGCCCGCTTCAAGGAGCATCTCTTGCGGGCTCACCCCGAATTCGACCCTACCGCTTGATCGACCGCCGAGAGCACCAAGGGAACACCATGCAGAATCATTGTCAGAAATCAGAAGGCCTCATCCCGAGCTATCTCGATGGCGAGTTGAGTGAAGAGCAGGCCGCTCCGCTGCGGAAGCACCTAATGGAGTGCCAGCCCTGCCGCGACCTCGCGCAGGACGAGCAGGCGATGAAGCGTTGGTTCATTGCCGAGGAAGCGCCCGCCGCTCCGCCCGGCTTCGCCGCGCGAGTCGCGCGCCGCGCCTTTGCCGGCGACGAGGGCATCCTTCCGGATGGCGACCTCCTGCTCCAACCGCAGACAGCTACCGGACGAGTCGAAGCGCCTGCCGTGCAGTTCGTCCTCAAGCTGACCGCCGTCGCCGCCGCTGTCTTGTTCTGCCTCGCACTCGCGATCCGCAACCACAGCCTGCCCGAGTCCGAGGACCTGGGCGCCGTTGAAGACTATTCGGAAGTGCTCGAAGACCTGGAGCGGCTGAACGAAGCCGAAGCCTCGCACCAGAACCGACGCGTCCTCGAGGACTCGAAGGTTCGCGGCCAGGAGCACACCCTCTCCCAGCGGAAGCCCACGAAGTGATGGACGGCCTACGCCTCTGGATCGGCGTCCTCGTCTTGACGAGCTTCCTCGCGGGCGGTGCCGGCGGAGTGCTTGTCGGACTGGAAATCAGCCCTCCCGCGGCTGTCCCCGGCGCCTTTTCCGACTTCGAGAAGATGATGGTGGCGGAGTTCGACCTCTCGGATGAACGCGCGCGCGGTCTCCGAGTTGTTCTCGATCAGTACCAGCGGAGGATCGAGCGCATCCAAGCTCGGAACGCCTCCGCCCTCGAACCCGAGCTAGCCAAGTTAGGGCTTACCTTTCGCGGTGTCGTGCGCGACACTGTCCTGCCTGCCAGCCAGCGCGATAAGTTCTCGCGCATGTCGGCAGGCATTTTTTCGACCACCCTTCCCGAGTAGCGCACTCCGAGCAGCGAGAGGCATCCCCGCGTGGCCCGATCACTAGGAATTCGGCTCGGACAGCGAAGCTTCGAGATTGTCGTTCTGAACGGCAGCTCCAAACAAGCCAAGCTGGACCGACACATCATCGGAACGCTCCCCATCGGGAGCGAGGATCCGGTTGCAGACTCGGCCGCGGCGATTCGCGAGGCGATCGAGAAGGAGAACCTCCCGACGGAGAACGTCGGGCTCGTTATCGAGACAGGGCTGGCGGCGTTCCGCCCGGTCCGGTTGCCATTCTCGGACCCGGCCAAGATCGAGGCGGTCCTCAAGTTCGAGGTCGAGAGCCAGCTCCCTCAGTGGAACGTCGACGATGTCATCATCGACTTCCTGGTGGCCTCGGGGAACGAGGTCGAGTCGAACCTGATCGTCTCTGCCGTTCCAAAGAACGAGCTCGAGCGGCAGCTCGCGATCTGTGAAGCCGCCGGGCTCGAGCCGCTCGAGGCGGAGCTCGAGAGCACGGCGATGGTCAACGCGGCGTCGCACGCAGGGCTGCTCGACTCGGAGAGCGCCTGCTTGCTCGTGCACTTCGGAGACACCTCGACAGCGCTCGTCCTGGTGGACGGCGGCGCGGTCAAGTCGATTCGCGCCATGCACTCGGGCGCCTTCGCACCGTTCAGCGGCGAGGAGACGGAGAGCGCCGACCCGGAGGCTCACCTCGCCAAGGTCGTGACCCTGTTGCGCCGCGAGATCCTTCGCACGCTCTCGTCTGCCGAGACGAGCCAGCCGATCGAGGCTGTCTATATCGCGGGCTACGAGCCGACCGGGCTCCTCGGCGAAGAGATCGAAGGCGTTCCGGTCGAGGCGATTGCGGTCCTGCCGGACACCGACGAAGACGAGATCGAAGACGCCAGTCGCCTGTACGTGGCTTGGGGTGCGGCGATGCGGGAGCTGGGCGGAGGAATCGTCAAGCCGTCGCTGCGTCGCGAAGAGCTGCGCTTCCTCGGGAAGTTCGAGCGCCTCGAGCTGCCGCTCGCCGTGCTGGCGCTCTTGCTCGTCACGATCTTCAGCGTGCGCGTGATCATCACGCACAAGGACATGAAGCAGCGCGAGCAGAACCTGACCACCTGGTTGCTCGCCTCGAACCGCTACATGCTCGGCGCACCGAAGGAGGGCAAGGTCGGCCGACTGCGCAACCCTTCCGACAAGCTGAAGAACTACGCGCTGAATGCGGTCGAGAATGAAGTCGCCCAGAAGGATCGCTTCGACCAGCTCAAAGAGATCGAGCGCATGCTGCAACAGGAGATCCTGGCGGCGCAGCTCGACCTCGGACAGGACGTGAACATCGTGCAGCCGATGAGCTGCTTGGATGGAATCGTCCTCTGCCTCGGAGTGCTCGACGAGCTGAAGGCGGACCTCGGCGCGTTCTCCGTTCGCAAGGTCGACGCCGACTACGAGTCGGGCAAAGGCTCCAGGCCGGACGCCGTCACGGTGAAGCTCGACCTGACCTTCCGCGGCTCGGGCACCATCGAAGCCACCGAGCGCTTCTACGCCTTCCTCAACACCCTGCGCGACAAGCCCTGGTACAACAGCGACAAGCCGGTGAAAGAGAGCGTCTTGGAGACCGGGGATGGGATCTACGTCAACGGACTCACGATCTCCGTGGATGTCAGCAAGTCGGAGTTTGCCGCACTATGAAAGCCCTACTCACCGGCATGAACCTGCCGCGCTTCGTCATCCTGATTGGCTTCGTCGCCTCGGCCGCCCTGGCCTGGTTCGACTACGACCTCGGCATGAAGCTGGAGGCCCTGCGCGACGCAGAGGTCAACCGGGCTCCCAACATCGTGCGCAACATCCAGAGCCACTCCGATCGCTTGACCTCTCTACAGGGGCAGCTGCAGGACGATCAGTGGTTGGGACAGAACAACCCCGGCCTCTACGCTCGTACGATCGCGCAAGACAGCAACGTCGGCTTGGGCCAGGTGGACGTCCTCCCGAGTAAGGAAGATCGCGTCGTGGACGGTGTCGTCGACAAGAAGTACACGATCCGCCCGGTCAACAAGGACCGCGGCTGGCCCAAGGAAAAGCTCGGGAACTTCCTCTACCTGCTCGAAGAGAAGAGCCAGAGAGTCCGCGTGACGCGCGTGAAGATCCAGCAGCCGTCCAAGCGTCGCACGAAGGAGCACGAGATTCCGCTGGACGACTGGACCTACGAGGTCGAGATCACCTCGCGGCAGCGCGAGCAGTAGGAGCCGCTCAGCTCGGCTTCGGAGCGAGCGCCTCGGCAGCAGCCGGCTTCTCGTGATAAGCCTGCAGGCTCTTCACGTTGAAGTCTCCACGGTGAAGCGTCGCGAGCGCGCTGACCACCGCACTGATGCCGGCGAGGGTCGTGATGCACGTGATCCCGGCCGAAACCGCCGCCGCGCGAATCGCGCTGTCGTCCTTGCGCTGCTGCTGGCCGTACGGCGTGTTGAGGACCAGGTCGATCTCGCGGTTCTTGATCAGGTCGACGATGTGCGGGCGACCCTCCTGCACCTTGTTCACTCGCTGGACGTTCACGCCGTGGCTGGTGAGCGTCCGCCAGGTGCCCTCGGTCGCGAGAATCTCGTAGCCGAGGTTTGCGAGGATCTGCGCCTGCGGAACGATGGCGCGCTTGTCGGACGAGCGAACCGTGATCAGGATGCGTCCAGTCTTCGGCAGGCTCATGCCAGCGGCGCGGTAGGCCTTGGCGAACGCGAAGCCGAGGTCGGGGTCGATGCCCATGACCTCGCCGGTCGAGCGCATCTCGGGTGAGAGCAGGACCTCGGCACCGGGGAAGCGGTTGTGCGGGAAGACCGGCGCCTTGACGGCGAAGTAGTCGGGGGAGATCTCTTCGGTGAAGCCGAGCTCTTCGAGCGTCGTGCCGCACATGACCTTGGCGGCGTAGTTCGCGAGCGGAACGCCGATGGCCTTCGAGACGAAGGGCACGGTCCGCGAGGCGCGCGGGTTGACCTCGAGCACGTAGATCGACTCGCCCTTGATCGCGAACTGAATGTTCATCAGGCCGATGACGTTGAGCTCGGCGGCGAGGGCCTTGGTAGCCGCCGCAACCTCGGTCATCAAGCGCTTGTCCAGAGTGTGGGGCGGCAACACGCAGGTCGAGTCGCCGGAGTGAATGCCGGCCTCCTCGATGTGCTCCATGATCGCGCCGATCACGCAGATCTTGCCGTCGGAGATCGCGTCGACGTCGACCTCGATGGCGTCCTCGACGAAGCGATCGACGAGTACGGGGTGATTCGGGGAGGCGTGGACGGCCTTGGTGAGGTAGTTATCGAGAGCGTTGTCGTCGTAGACGATCTCCATCGCGCGGCCGCCGAGCACGTAGCTCGGGCGTACGATGACGGGGTAGCCGATGCGACGGGCGATCTCGAAGGCCTCGCCGGCGTTCTTCGCGATGCCGTTCTCGGGCTGGCGCAGGCCGAGCTTGTCGAGCAGCTCGGTGAACTGCTCGCGATCCTCCGCGCGATCGATCGACTGCACAGAGGTGCCGATCAGAGGCGCGCCGGCGCGATCCAAGCCCGCAGCGAGGTTGAGCGGAGTCTGGCCGCCAAACTGGACGATGATGCCCTTCGGCTTCACCGCGCGGACGATGTTCATCACGTCTTCGTGCGTCAGCGGCTCGAAGAAGAGCGCGTCCGACGTGTCGAAGTCGGTCGAGACCGTCTCCGGGTTCGAGTTGACCATGACCGACTCGTACTCGAGCTCGCGCGCAGCGAACGAGGCGTGGCAGCAGCAGTAGTCGAACTCGATACCCTGGCCGATGCGGTTCGGACCGCCGCCCAGAATCATGATCTTCGGCTTCTCCGAGACACGCAGCTCCGTGTGCTCATCCCAAGTGGAGTAGTAGTAGGGCGTGACGGCTTCGAACTCGGCCGCGCAGGTGTCGACCAGGCGATAGGCCGCGTTGATCTCGAACTCTTCTCGGCGCGCCTTCACCGCGTCCTGTGTCGTGCCGACCGCATTCGCGATCTGGACGTCCGAGTAGCCGAGCCGCTTGGCGCGGACGAGCAGGTCACGGTCCAGGATGGCGCCCTGGAGCTCGGCCTCGAAGTCGCACAGCTCACGCATGTTCTCGAGGAACCACGGGTCGATGTGCGTCGCCTCGTAGATCTCGGCGGTGCTCCAGCCGGCGCGGTAGGCCGTACGCACGGCGAGCAAGCGTCCGTCGGTCGGCGTCCGGAGCAGTCGAGCAATCTCGCTGCGATCGGTCTCGATCGGCGTGAGCTCTTCACTCGAGTCGAGCCCCAGCCCTTTCAGCCCAACCTCGAGCCCGCGCAGCGCTTTCTGCAGCGACTCCTTGAACGTCCGTCCAATGCTCATCACCTCGCCGACGCTCTTCATGCGCGTCGTGAGCGAGGTGTCGGTGCCCGGGAACTTCTCGAAGGCGAAGCGCGGAATCTTCACCACGCAATAGTCGATCGACGGCTCGAAGCAGGCCGGCGTCTCGTGCGTGATGTCGTTCTGGATCTCGTCGAGGGTGTAGCCCACGGCCAGCTTGGCGGCGAATTTGGCGATCGGGAAGCCCGTCGCTTTCGAGGCCAGCGCCGAGGAGCGCGAGACGCGCGGGTTCATCTCGATCACGACCAGGCGCCCGTCGGCCGGGTTCACCGCGAACTGGACGTTCGAGCCTCCGCACTCCACGCCGATCTCGCGCATCACGGCGAGCGAGGCGTTGCGCATGTTCTGGTACTCGCGATCGGTCAGAGTCTGCGACGGCGCGACGGTGATCGAGTCGCCCGTGTGAACGCCCATCGGATCGACGTTCTCGATGGAACAAATGATGACGCAGTTGTCGGCCGAGTCGCGCATCACCTCCATTTCGTATTCCTTCCAGCCCTTGAGGTACTCCTCGACCAGGACTTCGGAGTTCATCGAGAGCGCGAGCCCCGCGCCGACGATCTCCTCATACTCTTCGACGTTGTACGCCACGCCACCGCCGGCACCACCCATCGTGAAGGCCGGGCGAATCACGGCGGGGAAACCGATCTCTGCCAGACAGCGCTGCGCATCTTCCATGTTGCGCGCGATGCCAGAGCGGGGAAGCCCCATCCCGATGCGCATCATCGCGGCACGGAACAGGTCGCGGTCTTCGGCCTTGCGAATCACATCGGGCACCGCGCCGATGACTTCGCAGTCGTGTTCGTCGAGCACGCCCGAGTCGTAGAGCTCGAGCGCAGTGTTCAGGCCGGTCTGCCCACCCATGGTCGGCAGCAGTGCATCGGGCTTCTCCAGCGCGATAATCTTGGCGACCGCTTCAGCCGTGACCGGCTCGATGTAGGTCGCATCCGCCAACTCCGGATCGGTCATGATCGTCGCCGGGTTGGAGTTGACGAGAATCACGCGATAGCCCTCCTCGCGGAGGGCTTTGCAGGCCTGAGTTCCGGAATAGTCGAACTCGCAGGCTTGGCCGATGACAATCGGGCCGCTTCCTATGATCAGGATCGACTCGAGGTCGTCGCGACGGGGCATACGGGTGGCTTGGTCGAGGTGCGTAGCCGGCGCGGGTGAGCGCTCCAGATGGGCACGGGAAGAAGGGGATACGGAACCAGGCGGTGGGTAGGCGGACTGGGCTCTCTACAGCTCGTTTTCTGACCTACAAACCGAGCGATTGAAACATATGTCCAGCCGACCGTCGAGCGGGCGGCGGTCCTTCTCGCGCTCTCTAGACAGGAGTGAGGAGCGATTCGATCAGGTCGTCTTCCAGGGGGCTGTCGGCCTCCACCTGGCCCGCTCTCCGGACGAGCACGAACCGCGGCCGGCCCTCGGCGCTCTTCTTGTCGAGGGTCATCGCGCGCTGCAGCGCGGGAGGGGGCAGCGGGGTGCCCGAGCTCTCGCGAAGGTCGTCCAGGCTGCGCGGCATGCCCAGCTTCTCGAGCAGGCTCCCGACCTTGCCGGGCAGCTCGGTGTCCTCCAGCAGCTCGGTCCGCAGGCCGGCCTCGAGGGCGAGCACCAGCCCGACTCCGACCGCGACGCCGTGGGAGATCGTCCCGTAGCCCGCGACCTGCTCGATCGCGTGAGCGAAGGTGTGGCCGAGGTTCAGCACCTTGCGGCGGCCCGCTTCGCGCTCGTCCGCGGCGACCACGCGCGCCTTCACGCGCACGCAGCGGGCGACGACCTCGGCGAGCACCTCGGGCTCCCCGGCCAGGCAGGCCTCGGTTCGCGAGTCGAGCCACTCGAGCAGCTCCGCGTCCCCGATCAGAGCGGACTTGATGACCTCGCCGAAGCCGCTGCGCAGCTGCTCCAGATCGAGCGTGCTCAGTGTCTCGACGTCGGCGTACACGGCGAGCGGCTGTTTGAACGTGCCCGCCAGGTTCTTGCCGCTCGCCAGGTTCACGGCCGTCTTTCCGCCCACCGAAGCGTCGACCATCGCGAGCAGCGTCGTCGGGCAGTGGATCACTTCGATCCCGCGCATGTAGAGGGAGGCGGCCAGTCCGCCGAGGTCGCCGACGACTCCGCCGCCCAGCGTGATGAGCGTGCTCGACCGGTCGAGCACGCCCTCGGCGAACTCACCCAGCACGCGCTCGAGAGTCGCGAAGGATTTGGACTCCTCGCCCGGAGCCACGACGACCTCGGCGCTCACGCGGAGTGTGTCGAGCCGCTCGCGGTAGAGACCCGCGACGGTGCTGTCGGAGAGGATGGCGGTCGGGCCGTCCGGCTGGGGGAGCTCGGCGAGCACACCCGACCCGATGTGCACGGAGTAGGGGCGCGAGGCCGGGATGGGGATCTGGGTCACGGGCTGCTAGGAAGTGGAGGCGTCACCCAGCGGTTTGGCTTGCGAGAGGAGATTGCGGCGGGCGCGACGTCGGGCGACCAGCTTCTCCTGCAGCTCGTTGGCGCGCTTGCGATCCCGCGTCACCAAGTAGACGAGCAGCGCGACCATGATGCCGGTGCCGCCCATGACGAAGGCCCACATCGTGTCCATCGAGGTGTCGACAGGACGATCAAACTTCTCGAGCGTGTCGAGGACGACCATCGAGGAGACGCGCATGCCGCCCTTGCCGGGCTCGTAGGCGTAGTTCTTGAGGAAGACGCCGGAGCCCGTGATCTCATCGCCCTCCCGGATTCCGTGCTGATCGCCGGGCATGGCGAAGCGCAGGACCTTGGCCTCGCCGGTCCAGGTCCAGCTCCCGATCCAGCCCTCGGTGACCTTGTCCATGCGCGCCGGGTTCTCGCCGGGCGTGCGCTCCCAGATCGCGAGCACCTTCAGCACCGGCATGCGGAAGGCGCGGCCGCGCCACTCACTGCCGTCCTGCAGCATCTCGATCGCCACCTCGTTGGTCAGCTCGGGGATGCCCTCCCAGTCGAAGCTCTCGAGGTCGCGATCGCGCGCGAAGGCGAGCAGCGTCCACAGCGCGCTGTGCGGAATGCCCGTGATGCCCTCTCTCAGGTCATCATCCTGCACATCGACGAAGGTGTCGAGCGGAAGCCTCGTGACCTCGCCGAGGTTGCGGTACGAGCGCTGGAGTCCGGGACCGACGAGCAGCGGGCCCTGGATCCACTCGCCGGGATTCTCTGCGTCCTCGTCATTGAAGGCCTTGAGGAAGAGCCCATCGAGACGCACGAAGTCGGTCTCCTGGAACGGCTTCGTGAAGCTCGAGTCCTCGGCGACGATGAAGTAGACCGGGGTGTAGTCCTCGAGCACGACCAGTCCGTGCACTTCGTTCGGGCGACCGCCGCCCGGCTTGCGCAGGCGTGTGGGGCCGAGCCAGCCGCGCGCCGTGAAGGCCTGGCCGCGTGCTGCCGAGGGATTCGCGAGGAGCTCCGCCACGCGAGCTTCATCGAGCTCCGTCGCGTTCAGCTCTTCGAAGTGAGCGTCGGTCAGGTTGCGCGCGATCGGATAGAGCAGGTCTACCGCTTCGCGCTCGAGCAACACGCGGGCTTCTTCGGTCGTGTCGGAGACCAGCGCGTCGATGGCTTCCGCGTCGATCTCGGGGAGCTGGACGTAAGCGACCTGGTCCTCCGGCGTTCCGGGCAGGCCGAGCTGAGCGTTCTGTTCGTACTCATTCCCCTTCGACTCGGAGTAGAAGTAGCCGATCACGAGCACGACCAGTGCGAACGCCATGATCAGCATGCGCCGCTTGTCCCTGGTCGCGGATTGCGCGGCGAGAGCTTTCGGGTCGGGAGTTGCCTGGTGCGTCTTTTTCATGACTGTCCTCTAGTCAGCGAGGGCCGCGACACTGTGCTTTTCACGCTGCCGGTTCATGGCCGCCGTTCCAACGAGTCCGCGAAAGAGACCGTCGTGCGGAGAGCCTTCGTGAGAGAGCTCCGGGTGCCACTGAACTCCGAGCGCGAACGGGTGGGTCTGGTGCTCGATCGCCTCGATGGTTCCACCCTGGGATTCCGCAGAAATGGTCCAGTCCGAGCCCACACGGCTGAGGGCTTGATGGTGGCGGCAGACGGCATCGACAGTCTGTACCCCGAGCAACTGACGCAGTTTCGTTCCCTCCGAGATCCGAATCGACTGGGCCTCGCCGCTCGCATGGCCGGCGCACTCGGGGCGATCCTCGGGGAGGTGCTGAAAGAGGTTGCCGCCGGTCGCGAGAGCGAGCACCTGCATGCCGTAGCAGACACCGAGTACGGGGAGCTCTTGCTCCAGCGCCAGCTTCACGAGCTCGAAGTCCCAGTCCTGTTTCTCGGCCGGTGTCACCGTCGCCGACGCATGTGTCGGACCGAGCCCGAGGCGCGCCGTGTCGAAGTCGTCACCGCCCGAGAGCACGAGCCCGTCGAGGTGGTCGAAGAGACGCACGAGGTCGAGCGGTCCGCCGATGGGCGGAATGGCGACCGGCACTCCGCCCGCTTTCAAGATCGAGTCGGCGTAGCGCAGGGGCAGGTTGAGGCGCGGAGTGTCACCGGGATCGAGGAGACCGTTGATACCGATCAGGGGAGCGGTGGTGGCGGGGGGGATAGGCATGCGCGGGTGCGACTCGAGACGAGTGCTCAGTATTCGGGGAAGCCAAAAGTTTGGCGGCGCCTGCGATTCTAACCGATCCGAGTGCCGTGCTCCGATGCGAGGTCTTTAGGATCTCGCCCATGCCGGTAGAAGTGATGTCCTGGACGCTGATCGTGGTCTACCTCGTGCTGGGCTTCGTCTTCCTGGCCAAGGGAGCGGACTGGCTCGTGGACGGAGGCTCGTCGATTGCGCGCAAGGCGGGTGTCAGCACCCTCGTCGTCGGACTGACCGTCGTCGCCTGGGGCACCTCGATGCCGGAGGTCGTGGTCTCCTCGGTGGCCGCCTGGCAGGGCGATACGTCGATCTCGATCGGCAACGTGCTCGGCAGCAACATCGCGAATATCGGTCTGGTCCTGGGCGCCAGCGCCCTGGTCCTCCCGCGCGTGATGGAGCAGGCGCTGCGGCCGCGCGAGTTCTTCTGGCTGGTCGCGTCGCTCGGAACGCTCTGGTGGATCTGTCGCGACTCGGCGATCACGCGCGTCGATGCGTACGTCCTGCTCGGCATCTTCGCCCTGCACAACCTGCACCTCTGGCTGACCTCGCGCGAGTCCGGTTTCTTGACCGACGACGCCTCCGAGATCGAGTCGGTCCGCTACCCGGTGCCGAAGCTCTTGCTCGGTATTTTTCTGATCTCGTCGGGTGCCTACCTGGTCGTCGAGGGCGCTGTCGCGGGCGCCTATCGCGTCGGCATGAACGAGATGGTGGTCGGGCTGACCGTCGTCGCCATCGGAACCTCACTGCCCGAGCTCGCGGCGGGTCTCGGGAGTGCCTTCAAGGGCGAGAGCGACATCAGCCTCGGCAACGTGGTCGGCAGCAACGTGTTCAACCTGCTCGCGGTGCTCGGCATCGTCGGCGTGATTCAGCCGCTCGTTCCGACGGGCGGAGAGGACGATGCTCTGGGCGCGAGCTTCGAGGAGGCGCTGGCCGTCGACTTCCCGATGGTGCTCGCATTCAGCCTCGCCGTCGCCGTATTGCCGTTCTTGCCGGGCGGCGGGAGGCTCAAGGGCGGCTTGCTGCTCTCCGCGTTCCTCGCGTACACGACCATGCGCGTCTTGGGCGCGACGGGGTAGCTGGCGATACCGAACCAGGTATAACGCCACCTACCCGGCCGCAGAACCGCTGCTAAAGATCAACGGTTCTTCTGCCGGGTAGGTGGCGTTATACCTGGTTCGGTATCGCCAGCAGTCGGTACAGCAGCCGCGCAGCGACGATCTCGTCCCAGCCCTCGCCGAGCGGGCGGTCGTAGCCCGGCGCGACCTCGACCAGGTCGATTCCGACGACGCGCTTGCCGCTCCGCTTGAGCTCGCTCAGCCAGATCGCGACGTCGCGCCAGTCGAGGCCGCCGGGGACAGGCGTTCCGGTATTGGGGCAGAGCGTCGGGTCGAGGCCGTCGATGTCGAAGGTGATCCAGACCCGATCGGGGAGGGCGGCGATGTGGCGCCGCGCGACGGCGGCGAGGTCTTGGTGCTCGAGCTTCGCGTGCGCCCAGTCGTGGTCGAAGACGGTACGGATGCGATCTTCCGAGGCGGCGATCAGGGAGAGCTCCTCGTCGCAGGTGTCGCGGACGCCGACCTGAACGATTCGCTCTAGTCCACTGAGCTCACGCACGGCGTTGCCCACGACCGAGGCGTGTGACCAGGTGAAGCCCTCGTAGGCAGAGCGCAGATCGGTGTGCGCGTCGAAGTGCAGGAGCCCGAGTCCGGGGTGGGCCTCCGCCGCGGCGCTCCAGGCGCCGAACGGAACCGAGTGGTCGCCGCCGAGGATCACGGGAACCTTGTCCTGCTCGAGCGTGAGCTGCGTGACGCTCTTCACGAGCGCGTTGACCTCCGCGCCGATCTCGTTGACCGTCTGAGTGGCGACATCGACAGCCCGATTCGAATCGCTCGCGTCGCGAATCGAGCTGGTCAGCTCACAAGCCCGCCGGTTGAGCTCCTCGATACCTTCGACCTCACCCATCCAGGCAATGCCCGCTTCGTAGGGCCGCCCGAACTCGAGGTCGAGCAGCTCGACCTGGTGGCTCGCGTGAAGAATGGCGAGCGGCCCGCGCGCCGTTCCCTGTCGAAAGGAAGTCGTCGCTTCGAACGGCACGGAGTAGATGTGAAAGCGCGAGCTCTCGGCGTCGAACTCGAGCCCGAACATTCCACTGTCACGCACCGCCAGCGCGTTCGGATCGACCTCGCTCATTCCGCGATGTTATCCGAGGACGGCATCTCGCCTTCGGATAACATCGCGGAATGCGCCGACTCCTACCGATCGCTCTCGCCGTTTGCCTCGCCGCCTGTCGGCAGGCCCCGCCGCCCGGCGCATCCGGCAAGACGATCTACACGCTGCAGAACTGCGCGAACTGTCACGGCGAGGACGAGCGCGGGACCGCCCGTGGACCGGCGCTCTTCGGCCTGAACGCCTACTGGGATCGGACCGCGCTGGCGGAGTTCTTCGCCGACCCGAAGGACCTCGCGCGCCGCGACTCGCGCCTCTCCGCGATGGTCGAGCAGTACCCGGCCGAGATGTCCACCTACGAGAACCTGAGCCTGAGCGAGCGCCTGGTCCTGGCCGACTACCTGCTCGAAGGCCGCTAGACGCGGGTTCTCACCTTCAGCCTGCGAAATCTGCGTTTTCGCCAATAGGCTCGGGGGCCACGGCGTTTCTCTCCGCGAAGCCACCCATGCTCCCTGGATCAGACGGACAACTCCTGCGACTTGCACGGAAAGGCGATGCGAGAGCTTTCGAGGCTCTCGTTCATCGCCACCAGTCGACGCTCTTGCGTCACGCGCGTGCATTGCTCGGCGAGTCCGGCGGATACGAGGACGTGGTGCAGGAGGTCTTTCTTCGCCTCGCACAAAAGCCGCCCGAGATGCCATCGGACATCGCGGGCGACCCGGATCGCGAGCGAGCGGGCCTGCTCTCCTGGCTACACCGCGTAACGAGGAACTGCTGTATGGATGTCATGCGAACAAGCTCGCGCCGGAAGGTGCGGGAAGAGAGAGCGGCCACGCCGGAAGCCATCGACGGCGGCATCGGCGAAGTGGAAGGTCGCGACACGCGCGAAGCCGTCGAACGCAGCCTCGAGAAGTTGCCGCAAGAGCAACACGAAGTGGTGGTGCTGCGACTGCTCGGCGGTCGCAGCTACAAGGAGATCGCGGAGATCACGGGGAAGAAGATCGGCACGGTGGGTTGGCTCGTCAGCGAGGGATTGAAAGCGCTCTCGATGGAGCTCGGCCCGCTGCTCTCGCTCTCCCCAGCTCCGAAACCGAACACACAACCCACCACGAGCCTGCGAGGTGAACTGTCATGAAGCACGACGAACAAAACATGCACGAGCTCTTGTGCGCCTACGTCCTCGGCGAGGTGAGCGACGACGAGCGCGCGAAGGTCGAGGTTGCACTGGCGGATGACGCGGAGCTGCGCGAAGAACGCGCGCGCCTCGAGGCGACGATCGGCCTGGTGCAGGGCGTGATGGGCGAGCCGGAAGAGCTGTCCCCCGCGGCTACCAGCGAGCTCCTCGAGAAGGCCGGAATGAAGCAGCCGACGCTCTGGAGCTTCCAGGGCTTGCGCGTCGCCGCAGCACTCGTCGTGCTCATCGGCGGAGCGATGGTGTTCATCCCGCGCGAACAGCCGTCGGTGGGAACGGGCGGCTTCGCGGATCAGGAGGGCGCTCACGGCTTGATCGCGAAGAACGTGGCCCCGGAAGAGCGCGCGTCGCGCACGCTGTTGAAGGAGGCCGTCGGCGAGCACAACGAAGTCGTGGGTAAGGGGTCGTCCTCTGGCCGCGCGCGCATGGGCGGCAGGCAGGGCGGAGCGAAGCTCGACGACCTTCGAGCCGAGGCCGACTCGTTCGCCAAGAACGAGTCGGCCAGCCAAGAGCCCGCGGATCTGAAGGACCGTCTCGACGCAGCTGAGGTGGAACTGATCTCAGACCTCGGGTACGCCGGAGGAAGCGAGAGCGGCGGCAAGCCGGCGAGCACGCCGCCGGGACAGCCGAGCCAGGAAGGAGCCGAACTGGGTGAAGCGGCCGAGATCTTCAGGCGATCCGTGTCGGACTTGGATCAGCTCGGGTATGCCGGTGACGATGGTCAAGATTCGCCCGCAGCGAAATTCGCGGCCGAGCCCGAACCCTCTCTACTGGACCTGAACGCGTTCGGCGGAGGCGCTGAAGCTGAGAAAGTTGTCTCGCCTGCTGAGTACAAGGGACCAGGGGATACCAAGCCGCCGGGCGAAACTGTCGCAGGACCTTCGGGACCTTCCGGGCCGAGTGCCACGCCGGCGAAACAGATAGCTCCTGGGACCGGCGCTCCGAGTGGTAGCGCTGGAGGACCGGTGGTTCGTGGACAATCTACGAGCGACCTAGACAAGAACTACTTTGTCCCTCTCAAAGTCATGCGGCGCGCGGCACCCAGCGCTCCAGTCACCGGAAGTCCGTCCGTCTCTGGCGGCGCGCGGACGGTGGCGCACGAATCGCCCGGCGATGCGGGGTTCTTCACTGGCGAAGGAAAGCCCAGCCGCAAGAAGGCCGGCGTCGAGATGGATTCATTCGAACTCCCCCCGTACGAGGGGATGTCCCGCGAGGAGGCCGACGCCTACGCGGGTCGAATCATCTCGCGGTGCCGCCCGCATCCGGGCGAGACGCCGGGTCGCATGTTCTTCCGGTACTGGGGCGACAACGCCTTCGAGTATCCGATGAGCGATCCGCTCTCGACCTTCTCGATCGATGTCGACACGGCGAGCTACTCGCTCGCTCGCGAATACCTGCGTCGCGGGGCACTCCCGCCGAAAGCGGCCGTGCGCACCGAAGAGTTCGTGAACTACTTCAAAGCCGACGTGCCGGCTCCGGAAGAGGGCGACTTCGCCATCTACACCGAGCTTGCGCCCAGCCTGTTCGGCGACGGAACGCCGGAGAGCGCCATGCTGCGCGTCGTCGTGCGCGGTCGCGAAGTGAGCAAGCAAGAGCGCGCGCCGCTCGCGCTGACCTTCGTCGTCGATACCTCCGGTTCGATGGCGAGCGAGAATCGCATGGAGCTCGTCAAGCATGCCCTGCGCCTGCTCGTGGCCGAGCTCGACGCGAACGACTCGATCGCCCTCGTGGCGTTCAGCTCGGAAGCGCGGCTCGTGCTCCCGATGGTGTCGATCGCGAACCGCAGCTCGATCGAGACGGCGATCAACGCGCTTCAAGCGGAAGGCAGCACGAACGCCGAGGCCGGCTTGAAGCTCGGCTACGCGCAAGCAGTCGACGCGCTGCGCGGAGACGGCGGCAACCGCGTGGTCTTCCTGTCGGACGGCGTCGCGAACGTCGGCGTCACCGACCAGGAGCGCATCGCGGAAGATGTACGCAAGCAACGCGAGCGCGGCATCTACCTCAACACGATCGGCGTCGGGATGGGCAACCACAACGACAACTTCCTGGAGCAGCTCGCGAACAAGGGCGATGGGCTCTGCAACTACGTGAACGATGCCGCTGAAGCGAAGCGCGCGATCGTCGACAACTTTACCGGCGCGTTCGAGACGATCGCGAAGGACGTCAAGGTCCAGGTCGAGTTCGATCCGAAGCAGGTCGAGAGCTATCGCCTGCTCGGCTACGAGAATCGCGCAATCGCGGACAAGGACTTCCGCAACAACGCGGTCGATGCGGGCGAGGTCGGCGCGGGCCATCAGGTCACGGCGCTCTACGAGCTGATTCGCATTGCCGGGCGCGAGGACTTCGAGACGCCGATGGCGACCGTGCGCTTGCGCTGGAAGAAGCCGAGCGTGCCGGACGTCGAGCTGGGCTTGCGAGCGAGTGAGCCCGTCGTCACCGAGATCGCGCACGAAGTGCAGTCCGTCGACGCGGCGAGTGCATTCCTCTCGACCTCTACGAGCTACCGCCGCTCGGTTCTCGTCGCGCAGTTCGCAGAGTTCTTGCGACGCAGCCGCCACGCTCGCACCGACTCGCTCAACGATCTGATGATCGAGTCGAAGAGCCTGGCGCTCGAGCTGCAAGATGCCGAGTTCGACGAGTTCGTGGCTCTGCTCTCGAGGAGCGCGGAGCAGATTCGCTCGACGTTGGTCTCGCCCAATGAACTCGCGATGACCGTCGACGCACTTCGCGAGAATCACATTCTGCGCGCGCGCTACGACGCACTCGTCGAGCTCGAGTCGAACCGGGAAGCTCCGGACGACAGCGACTTGCTCGAGCGCATCGAAGCGCAGAACCGAGAGCTCGAAGAGCGCATTCGTGAGCTTGTCCGCGGCGAAGGGCGCTGAGGCGCCGGGCGGTCGTAGGGCGAAAGACCGGGGTGAGCGAAGCGGTCAAAACCGCGCAGGTATGGCATAATCGCCCACCAATCGAGATTCGTGCCGACCTCCCGGTGCAGATCCGAACTCCGCTCACCTGAGGAATGGAACGGTCATGATCACTCGCAAGTTGTGCGCTCAGATCGGCGTGCTCTCCCTCGCCCTTGCCTCTTCCGCTGCCGCGCAGTCCGCGCAACGCGATCTCTCGACGTGGAACGCGCAGGTCGCACTGGCCGAGATGGGCGGCGAGATTCCGGAAGAGCTGCGCTGCCTCTCCCCGACGCCTGATCCGAACTACGTCTCGCCGCCGCTGTTCGCGAACGATGCTGGCTCGCAAGCCGACTGCCAGTATCGCGAGACGAACCCGACTTCCGAGTACGACTCGACCGTCATCTACGAGATCCAGGTGGTCTTCCATGTGATTCAGATGATGGATGGGACCGGCTACGTGAGCGAGGCTCAGTGCCAGAGTCAGATCGACGTGTTCAACGAGGACTTCAATGCGCTGCCGGGGAGCCTCGGCGCTCCGGGCAACGATGCGCGCATTCGGTTCAAGCTCGCAACGCTGGATCCGGCGGGCGAACCGACCACCGGCGTGACCTACAGCCGGAACGATCAGTGGTTCAACGATGGTGGGCAGTACTGGCAGACGTTGGCCTGGGATACGAACCGGTACATGAATGTGTACACCAACACGGCCGGCGGCTTCCTTGGCTACGTTCCGGCCCTGCCCAACCTCGGCGGCGTGGCGGGCAACTCCTACGATCGCGTCGTTGTGCGGTGGAGCACTATTGGCAAGAACGCTCCGTACGGAGTCCCGTGGGATCAAGGACGCATCGCCACGCACGAAGTCGGTCACTGGCTCGGGCTGTGGCACACCTTCGACGGCGGCTGTGGCGATCCCGGCCGTTGCTACACGACCGGTGACTACATCTGCGATACGAATCCGGAGTCCTCTCCGACCAATGGCTGCGGGGTCGGCAAGGTGCAGTGCGGTGGCTATGCCTCGCCTGTCAACAACTACATGGACTACACGGACGATGAGTGTCTTTGGGAGTTCACGATCGAGCAGAACCGACGCATGCGTTGCACGATCAGCCAGTGGCGACCCTTGCTCGCGACCATCATTCAACCCGATCCGTTCGCGGTCGATCGAACCACCCTCTCGCTGTCCGCAGGCGGAACGGCGACGTTCGACATCGAGACCTCGATCGGAATGGGAGCGTGGTTCTATCTGATCCTCGGAAGCGCGACCGGCACCGCTCCCGCTCTTCCGCTGGGCGGCGGCGTCGAGCTTCCGCTCGTCTACGACGACTACTTCGCTCTGTTGCTCAACACCCCGGGCGCGGTTCCGTTCCCGAGTATTCGCGGCTTCCTGGATCACAACGGTCGAGCTCAGGCCCGACTGATCGTGCCTCCCGGAGTCGATCCGTCACTCGCGGGCGTGCAGCTCTGGCACGCTTATGCCGCGACGGGGGACGGGCTGAGCTTCGGCTTCGCGAGTGAGGCGGAGGTCTTCACTCTCGTTCCGTGAGCAGCTAGTTCGGAAGGTCGAGGTCAGCTGCCGAGCAGAGTCTTGGCGCTGGCCCAACCTCCGACTACGGCGAGTAGTCCGAGCGCGACGTTGAGCGCGATGTTCGTGCAGGCGGAGAGCCACAGCTCGTCCCGGATCAGCGCGAGCGTCTCGTAGCTGAACGCGGAGAAGGTCGTCAGTGAGCCGAGGAAGCCGACGCTGATGAAGAGCCGCGTGTTGTCGGACATCGAAGGACGATCGACGACGAGCCAACCGACGAAGCCGATCGCGAGGCACCCGAGTGTGTTGACGGTCAGCGTTCCGAGCGGAAAGCCATTCACGCTCAGTCGCTGGGCCATGCCCGACAGCGCGTAGCGAGCGATCGCGCCAAGGAATCCGCCCACACCGACGAGAAGCAGGTTCATTCCCGCGATCCTAGCGCGAAGGTGTAATACCGCGCTCGGCGCATCTCTAAACTTTCAGCCCCGCAGGAACAGCATTCGGCTGTTCCTGCGGGGCTGAAAGTTTAGAGATGCGCCGAGCGCGGTATTACACCTTCGGAGAGCCCGGTGGGCGGGTAGGATGGTCGCGCGAAAATGGGCACCTACACTCGGATGACTCGCGCCTGGTTGGACCAGCGCTACCGGCGGACGACCGAACAGGGCGTCTATATCGCGCACCAGCCGGTCTACGGCTTGGGCCACAGCGCGTGCGAGCCGGACCACCTGCCGCGCATGGCTCGCACCTTCCAGATCTTGAAGGTGCTGAACGAGCTCGAGTTCGAGAGCTTCCTCGATGTCGGCGCTTCCGAAGGCTACCTCGCTCACCTCGTGCGCGACCTCTTCGGCGCGGACGTCCTGGTCGGTGACCTTTCCGCGCAGGCCAGTGTCCGCGCCAACGAGCTCTTCGGTCTCGAGGGTGTGGCCTTCGACAGCGCACGCCTGCCCTTTCGCGACGGCGCCTTCGACCTGGTGATCTGCAGCGAGGTCGTCGAGGACGTCGAGTTTCCTCTCGACGTCTTGCTCGAGCTGAATCGCGTGGCCGGCAAGGCGCTCGTGCTGACGACGGAGGAGGTCACCGGCGACGACGCCCTCCTCGCGAGCCACGGAGAAGAGCGCCGCGACCTGCCCCACGCCGAGCGCAACCTGTTCCACATCCGCGACCTCGAGCTCGTCTTCGGCGAGGACTCCGAGTATCGCTCCGAGTACCTCGGTGAGCCGCTGCCCGAACCGGTTCCCGCCGAGATGGCGGAAGCCTGGATCTGGGGTGCGACGGACGTCAAGCACTGGGACCCCGACGGCCTCGGAGTGATCCTCACCTCCCTGCGCGGTGCGGGCGCGAAATGCGCGCCGCGCGTTTCGGAAGAAGCGCTGATGCATGCCGTGATGAACGTGGCTTGCGAGCCCAGACCGATCTCGATCGGCGAGCCGGTCAGCCCGACCGCCCAGCGCAAGGGCTTGCGCGCGAAGATGGTCTGCCCGCTCTGTTCGCAAGAGCTGCGCTGGCCCGCCTCCGGATCGGAAGGCTCCGTCCAGTGCGAGGCCTGCAAGTGCGAGTTCGCCATGATCGCCGGCGTGCCCGCGCTCTACGACGAGACGGCACCCGACTCGACCTCGATGGACCTCGAGACCCTGCTGCGCGTCATGCGTCGCGACTCCGAGCAGATCGACGCTCTGATGAAGATGAAGGAGCGCCTCGAGCTCCCCGACGCGACGAACGAATTGAACTGGAACTTCGCGGACGAAGCAGTCCGCAAGGCCTGGACGCCAGGCGAAGACCTCGTCCCGCGCAACGAACACGGCGTCGGAGCGGTCTGGCTCGTACGCGGTGGCGATCCATGGCTGATCGGGCCTCTGCTCGAGATTCCTGAGGGCGAGGAGCTCGAGTTGGTCGTCGAGATGAGCATCTACAACCCCGATTTCCCGCCGGAAGCTGGCGAGGAGCAGATCTACTGGATGGGGACCGGCGACCTCACCTTCCAGGAATCACACTCCATGATGTTCGACCTGCGCAACGACGGCCAGATGCACACCTATCGCATTCCGATTACGAACCATGAGAACTGGCCAAAGGAAGGCGGACTCTGGCTGCGCTTCGATCCCACGAACGGGCCGGCCAAGGTCGAGCTACTCTCGATGAAGTTGAGTGCGCCGGGTTCAGGCGAAGACGGCGAAGCGATATAACGAACCCTCGATGAAGCGCCCCAGTCCGATCGGGATGGTGTTGGTTCTCCTCCTGTTGCTCGCGGCAATGTGGGTGCGCACCATCGAACCGACCGTCGTTGCAGCGCCGGAGGCCGAGCGCGATGAGCTTCCGATCCTCGAGCCGATGCAGCTCCTGCGCGTCGGCGGTGAAGAGCGGCTGGCCGAGCTCGACAGTCTGATCGAGCTGGATCGCCGCGTTGCGTTTGCTGACTCACGCCTCGACCTGCTCGACCTCGACGGCTGTCCGCCGCTCGGCGACTGGCTGCGCGGTCCGCGCGGCCTCGCGTTCGAACAGTGCGTCGGCGAACTCTCGCGCGGTTCGCGCACCGAGGCGCTCGCCGCACTGGCGCTCGTCTTTCAGCTGGCGCGCACGACCGAGTGGCACCCCGGTGTCTTCGGTGGGGCGCAAGCGCCGGAGCGACTGGGCGGCCTGCTCTCGGAGTGGATCGACCGCTGGGGGGAGAGCGCGATGGAAGACGCTCTGCTCTACGAGCCGACGCTCGCCGCCGTGCTGCTCTACGGTCACGTGATGAACGTCGCGTTCAAGAGCGGCATGTTCGGAACGAGCGACGTCTCGCGCGAGCGCGCGCAGTCGAACCTGACGCGCTACGCGGGTGGCCAGGGTGAGCGCCGGTCGGCGCTCGGTCTCGCGCTGAACACGCGCTATCCCGGCGCGCTCTCGAGCGCCATCACCGACGGAGACCTGGCCGGCTTTACGCGCGAGACCGAGCTGGCCTTCCCGACGCTGAACGGAGAGTGCGGCCAGTGAACGTCCATCAAGAGCGCGACGACGCCGGCGAACGCAGCTCGGCCGACCAGCTCCTGATCGCCTGCGCGATGGTTGGAGTCGGCGGGTTGCTGCTCGGCCTCCAGCGCCAGGCCGACGGCAACTTCTGCGGCACCGGCTTCGCGTCGCTCGGAATGGGCGCCGTCATCGCTCTCCTGCCGATGCTCTTCGCGCTGGTCAGCGGCTCGTCCGCCGCAAAGCCGATGCTCCCGCACACCTGGCTCGCCGCGCTCTCGAGCCTGGTTGGCTTCGCCGGCCTGACCTTCGTCGCGAGCGGCGTCCTCGTCCCCGGCGGACCGTGGATGTTCGTCGAAGCCCTGATCCTTCTGCTGGTCCTCTCGCGTCGCGGCCGCGAAGGCGAGATCGCCGGCGTGCGCGTCAGCCACGGAACGGTGATCTGGCTCGCGCTGTTCCTGCTCGCGCGTCTGTGGGTGACCTACCAAGGCGTGCAGAACGAGTGGGCGGCGGTGAGCTTCGATGTGCCTCTGCTCTCGAGCCTGCCGTGGGTTCCGGCGAGCATGCAGGTCGTCTCGCTCGGCGACTTCACCGCATCCGAGTTCGGCATTCCCGCGCAGGGCCTGCACTTCTCGCACACCGTCGCGCTCTGGGCCGTCGGTCTCGCCTTCTGCGTCGGCGGGCTGTGGTGGCGTCACCGCGCGGGAGTCGAGTGCGAGAACGACCGCGTCCACGAGACGATTCATCGCCTGCCGCCGGCCTACGCATCACTCGTCGAGCTGATCTTGCCCGAGGACGAGTGGCGCGAGCTGGGTCTGCACGGACTCAACGAGAGGCAGCGGCGAAAGCGGCTGGCTCTGCTCACCCAGGAGCGCGTCGTGCGACAGGTCGAGTTCAACCGAGCGTTCCTCCATGGACGCCCGGCCATCGAAGAAGGCGCGCCCGCCTTCGTAAACGATATTCATCAAGTCATCGAGAGCTACTCGCCGCCTGCGCTTCCCGCGCCGCCGGTCGGGGCCGAACACGAGTAGACCAAGCATGCGTGACGGAAAGTGGATTGCGATCGGGGCCTTGTCGGCAGGAGTTGCTGTGGCGATGGGAGCGTTCGGCGCGCACTCGCTGGAGGACCGGCTCGTCGAAGCCGGGCAAGTGGGCAACTGGGAGACCGCAGTGCGCTACCAGGTGTGGCACGCGCTCGCGCTCGTGCTATTCGGTGTTGTGCGACGTCAGACCGGCAGCACCTCCTCGGCACCGGGTTGGCTCTTCGTGATCGGCAGCCTGTGCTTCAGCGGTTCGCTCTACGCGCTCGCACTTGGAGTTCCGGCCACGTACATCTGGCCCGTGACTCCGGCTGGCGGATTGCTGCTCCTCGTCGGGTGGGTCACGTTCGCGCTAGCCGCTCTCCGAAGCTCTGGAGACTGATTCCAGACAATCCCGGACAGTTTCCGGGATCGCTGTATAGTTGTGTCCCAAATCGGCCCGAGTATCCGGTCGAACCAGGTTCCAGCACTCCTTCTCGATGCACCTTCGCCCCCTCCTTTCCGCTCTCGCGCTCGCCTCGTTGGTCTCGGGTTGCGCCCTCCTAGGCGGAGACGAAGGCGAAGAGGCTCCGATCGAGATCGTGGCGGGTGAGCTGGGCGACATGACGAACATCTCGGTCTGTGGCGACGTCCTCCTCGGCGAGATCCCGTCGATGAACGCACTCGACGTTGCGAACCGCCGCGGCATTCGGACGCTGATCAGCCTCCTGCCGACCGACTCGCCAGCCGATCAAGTCATCGCCGCCGAGTGTCGTCGACTGGGTATCGCCTTCGTTCCGATCGGAGTCGACAAGGAGACTCCCGACGATCGCGACGTGGACCGTGTGATCGAGGCGCTCAACATGGAGGGCCGCGGACCGGTCCTCATGTACTGCGAGACCGGCAGCCAGGCGATGATGTTCTTCGCGATCTACCGAGCCGTTCACAACGGCGTTCCCGTCGATGCAGCCCTCGAGGCGGCACGGCGCGGCGGAATGACACCGGGCCAGACGGAGCTCGTGCGGGCACAGGTCGCACGCTTGCTCGGCTAGCTCTTCGATCGCGGGCTCCTGACCGGAGTCCAGCCGATTCCAACGCCGGAGATATCGTTCGCCACCGCATGCCCGTAGGTTGTGCGTGCGATGGTGAGCGAGAGTAACGCGATGGGCGTGGACCAACCGACTCGCTGGACGGGCGGCCAGTTCAGTGTTCTGCGGATTCTGATCGGCGCGACGCTCGCGATTCACTTCGCTCGCAGCATTCCGTTCATCGAACAAGCGCTGCACGGAGTCGCGCCGAGCTTCGATGACATGGACGGCTTGGCCTGGGCCGACCGGTTTCGGAACGGAACCCTCGATGGCGAGCACGTGCTCGGAACGATTCCGCTGCTCTTCGGTACGGTCATCGCCATTCTGTTCGCGCTGGGTCTGCGAGTGCGAGTCGCGGCGGCGGCTCTCATAGCTCTCTTGATCTGGGAGAGCTCCGTTCATCCGAGTATCTCCAATCCGTCGGTGGGCACACTGGGACTACTCGTCCTGTACTGCGCGTTCCAAGCGCCAGCACCGATCGGCTCCTGGGCGGCGCGTGGTCGACCAGATCCCGCGGGTGGGTGGAGAGAGGTTCGGTGGTGCTGGAACCTGCTCTGGATCGGCTATTGGATCGGCGGCGCTTCGCAGGTTTGGGCCTTGCTATGGTCGTTCGACTGGCCCTGGGGCACGACACTGCGCTATGTCTTTCAATCACCATTCTCTCGATCGAATGCGCTGAACAGCTGGCTGGTCGAGCTGCCCGACCTCTTCTGGCAAGTCGTTACCGCGCTCGTAATCCTCCTCTGGTGCGGCGCGCTGGTCGCGGCGCTCTCCCGTCGCACGCGTGCTTATGCGTGGCTCGCGCTCTTGGGCTTGAACCTCTTCATGTTCCTCGGGATCGACCTCACCGAGCGGTCCATCGCTTCGTTGCTCTTCCTCTTGGCGATGTTCGATCCGACCTGGCTCGCGCCGAAGTCTACCAGTCGTCCAACCTGGGTCTTCTACGACGGCGACTGCGGCCTCTGCCACCGCCTGGTTCGTCTGATTCTCGCGGAGGACCAGAGCGGCAACGCCTTCCGCTTCGCACCCCTCCGCAGCCAAGCCTTCGAATCGCGCGTCTCAGAGAGCGAGCGCGCCAACCTCCCCGACAGCGTGGCCGTGCTCGATGCGAGCGGAACACTGTCGGTCCGCAGCGCCGCAGTCCTTCAAATCCTCGACGGACTCGGCGGCCTCTGGCGAATGGGAGCGCTCTGCTTGCGAGTCGTTCCGCGCCCCCTCGCCGACTTCGGCTACGACCAGGTCGCGCACGTCCGTAAGAAGCTCTTCGCGCAACCGAAGGTTGCCTGCCCCTTGATTCCGCCTGGGCTAGCCTCCCGCTTCGAGCTCGACTCCTAGGCGAGCCTCACGCGGACTCGATCAGCTCGATCATGACGGCCGCGATCTTGTCGCACTCCGCTTCCGTCGTGCAGGCCGGCGGCATCGCGTAGAGCACGTTGCCGAGCGGGCGCAGCAAGACGCGGCGTTCGATCGCAGACTGGCGGAGACGCAAGCTCTGGCCGGCGAGGTAGCCGGGGGATTCGTCCTTTGCGGTCGGGAGGTCGAGTGCGACGATGCCGCCTAGTTGACGGAGGGCGAGTGTTTTGGCTCGCGCGCCCAGGTGATCCGCTACGCGAGTGTGAATTTGCTCACCGATCGCGTTCAGTTTTTCCGGCGTGTCTTCGCTCCGATTGATCTTGAGCGACGCGAGTCCGACGGCGCAACCGATCGGGTGCGCGGTGAAGGTGTGGCCGTGGAAGAAAGCCTTCGCGCGGTCTTGCGAGAGGAAGGTCTCGAAGATCTCTTCGGTGGCGAGGGTGGCGGCGAGCGGCATGGTTCCGCCGGTCAGTCCTTTGGCGATGGCCATCAAGTCGGGAGCGACGCCCGCCTGTTCGCAGGCGAAGAGGGTGCCCGTTCGACCGAAGCCGGTCATGACCTCGTCGATGATCAGGGGAATGTCTGCGGCATCGCAGGCGGCACGTGCTTCGACGAGGACCTCGGTCGAGTACATACGCATTCCGGCCGCGCCCTGGACGAGTGGCTCGAGCACGACGCCCGCGGCTTGCTTGCCGAGGCGTTCGATCGCGGCGGGGATCTCGCCGAGGACCGGGTTCACGCGCGCGACTTCGAAGAGCAGCGGCGCGAAGGGCAGGAAGAACGGATCGGGATCGCCGAGTGACATCGCTCCGAAGGTGTCGCCGTGATACGAGCCTTCGAGGGAGATGAAGACACGGCGGTCGGGCTCGCCCGCGTGCACGTGCCGCTGGTAGGCCATCTTCAGCGCGATCTCGACGGCGGCTGAACCGTTGTCGGAGAAGAAGACGCGCGAGAGCTGGCCGGGCGCGACATCGACGAGCGCTTCGGCCAGGGCGACGGCGGGTTCGTGCGTGGTGCCGGCGAAGAGCACGTGGTCGAGCTTGCGCGCCTGGCTCTCCATGGCCTGGACGATCTCTTCGCGACCGTGGCCGTGCAGGATGGCCCACCAGGAAGAGATTCCGTCGATCAGCTCGCGGCCGTCCTCGAGGACGAGCGTTGCGTCGTGCGCGGAAGCGATCGGTAGAGGCTGCTCCTCGAGTGCGTGCTGTGTGTACGGGTGCCACGAGACACGCGCGTCGCGAGCGGGGAGTGAATGCTTTTCGTCGGTGCTCATGAGAACAGTTGGTCGAGCGGGTTCTCGTCGAGCCAGGTGTCGAGTGCTCGCGGATCCAGGGTTTCGAAGAGCGGTACCTCGAAGATCGCAGCGAGGTGACCGAGCGCTTCGAGTGTCGAGCGGTTGGGTTGGTGCGGTTCGCCGACGAGGAAGAGTGCGCGCGGTTCGAGGTGTCGCTTGCGCAGGGCTTCGAGCGAGAGGAGCGTGTGGTTGAGCGTTCCCAGTCCGGAGCGGGCGACGAGCACGAGCGGCGGTGCGTGTTGCTCGAGCCAGTCGATCTGCAGGAAGTCGTCGCGCAGTGGCACGAACAAGCCGCCGGCGAGCTCGACGATCAGCTGGTCGCCGGTGAGCGTGCGGCGAATTCCGTTGAACGAGCTCTCGAGTGCGCCGCTGGGAATCTCGCGACCGGCCGAACGCGCGGCGGTGTGCGGGGAAGCGGGCTCGGGGAAGTGGAAGGCGGGCGGCAAGAAGTGAGTACGCTCAACTTCCGCGAGTCGCGTGACCTCGTCGGTGTCGCTGTCCGATCCGGTCTGCACCGGCTTCCAGTAGCGCGCCGGGCCGAGGCGTTTGGCCGCGCGCAGAACCAACGCGCTGACGACGGTCTTTCCGACGTCGGTGTCCGTGCCGGTCACGAAGAGGCGCGGCGCGAGCTCGGGCGCGGGATCGGCTTGGCCAGTCTTCTCTGAGCGCAGGAGCCGCGTGAGCTCTTCGAGCTCGGCATCCGTGTTGCCCGCGCGGCAGACGATGCGAAGACGAGAACTACCGGACGGCACGGTGGGCGGCCGAATGGCGCGCACGTCGAGACCGTTCGCGGCCAGCTTGGCTTGTAGCTCGAGCGCGTGCTCTTCGCTGCTCGCGGGAAAGGGCACGATCGCTGCTGCAGGTTCTTCGAGTCCGAGCGCATCGGCGAGCTGTCTCGCGTTCGCGAGGGTTTGCTCTCGCTGCTCGTTCGACTCGCGCACCAGTTGGATCGCGGCTTCCAGGGTTGCAGCAGCTGCGGGCGGGGGCGCGGTGGTGAAGACGAAGCTGCGCGCGCGGTTGATGAGCAGGTCGCACAGCTCGCGTGAACCGGCAACGAGTGCGCCCGACGCGCCGAGTGCCTTGCTGCCGGTGATCAGCCGCGCGGCGAGGCGCTCGAACTCGTGATCGAGTGCGGCGCATGCGCCAGCGCCTTCGGGACCGAGCAGGCCGACGGCGTGCGCTTCGTCGACGATGAGCCAGGCGTCGTACATCGCGCAGAGACGATCGAGTTCGGCGAGCGGCGCGAGGTCGCCGTCCATGCTGAAGACGGACTCGGTGATGACCAGTCGACGACGCGCGTCCTGCGAAGTCGCGAGTGCGCGCTCGAGCGCCTCGAGGTCGAAGTGCAGGTAGACCGTTGTGCGTGCGCGTGAGAGGCGAGCGCCGTCGATGATCGATGCGTGGTTCAGTTCGTCGCTGAAGATCGCGTCGCCGCGTCCCGCGAGCGCACCGATCAAGCCGAGGTTGGCTTGGTAGCCACTCGGAAAGTAGAGCGTGGCGTCGACGCCCAGCCACTCGGCGGCGAGCTTCTCGAGTGCTTCGTGTGCGAGGGAGCCGCCGCTCAAGAGTCGCGATGCGCGCCCGCCGCTGCCGTAGGTGCGTGCGGCGCTCGCGGCGGCTTCCGCGAGGCTCGGGTGCGCGGCGAACCCGAGGTAGTCGTTGGAAGAGAAGTCGACGCCCAGAGACTTCGACGGACTGACGAGCGTGCGCAGCCGATTCGCATCTCGGAGTGCGTCCAGTTCGGAGCGGAGCTGCGCGCGCAGGTCGCCGCCTTCCGCTCCGGGTTGTTCGTTCGAGTCCGCCATGGCGGAGGAGAGCGCTAGCAGCGCGCGTTGCGCTCTGCCGTGAGCCCGAGCTTGTCGAACAGGGCCGCGTCGCTCTTGGGCTCGGGGTTGGGCGTCGTCAGGAGCTCTTCGCCGACGAAGATCGAGTTGGCTCCAGCCAGGAAGCACATGGCCTGCGCTTCTTCGGAGAGCTCGGTGCGCCCAGCGGACAGGCGCACCTTGGAGTGCGGCATCAGGATGCGCGCGATCGCGACGGCGCGGACCATCTCGCTCCAGTCCAGAGGCTCGACGTCGCCCAGCGGTGTGCCCTCGACGGGAACGAGCGCGTTGATCGGGACGCTCTCCGGCGGCGGGTTGAGCGTGGCGAGCTCGTACATCAGCTCGGCGCGCACATTGCGCTCCTCGCCGAGGCCGAGGATGCCACCGCAGCAGACGTTGATGCCGGCCTCGCGCACGTTCGCGATCGTGTTGATGCGATCCTCGTAGGTGCGCGTGGTGATGATCTTGTCGTAGTGGCTCTTGCCGGTGTCGAGGTTGTGGTTGTAGTAGTCGAGGCCGGCTTCCTTGAGCTTGCGCGCCTGGCCCGCCTCGAGCATGCCGAGCGTGACACAGGTCTCCATGCCGAGCTCGTGTACACCCTTGACCATGTCGAGGACGCGATCGAACTCTTCGCCCGGCTTCACTTCGCGCCAAGCCGCGCCCATGCAGAACCGATCGGCGCCGCGCTCCTTCGCCTGACGCGCTTCGGCGAGGACTTCTTCGACTTGACTCAAGGGCTCACGCGTGAGGTCCGACTCGTTGTGCGCGCTCTGCGAACAGTAAGAGCAGTCCTCCGGGCAACCACCGGTCTTGATCGACAAGAGCTGCGAGCACTGGACCGTTGTCGGGTCGTGAAACTGGCGGTGGGTCTCTGCAGCTTCGAAGACGAGTTCCAGGAGAGGGCGCTCGAAGAGCGTCTGAACGTGCGCGAGCGTGAGCTCGACTGTGGCTGTAGCGGAAGACATGGGGCGGGGATTCTACCCGCGTCAACCGTTCCGGGTCATGCCCGATTCGTATCGAAGTCAGACTATGTGCGTAGCGGTGGCCCACAGGCCCGATCTGCCGAGATTCTCGATTTCTTGGCGCGCGGGAGTGGGGACCGGTGCGGTATTTTCTTGCCGCAGAAGTCGCGACCGAGCGGCGAAACCAACTCCCACGAATCGCAATGCCTCCCGAGAAACAAGCCGCTTACTGGTCCTACATCCGCGTCAAGGAACTGCTCTCCCTTCAGGGTGGCCTGAATGACAAGGAGAGCGAGCTGACCAATGACGAGGTGCTCTTCATTACGGTACACCAGGTCTTCGAGCTGTGGTTCAAGTTGGTGCTGCGCGAGATGATCGGTTTTCGGAACCTGTTCAAGAAGCCGGTCCACGAGCAGGAGCTGGCGGGCGCCGTGCACGGCTGCCAGAGAATCACGACGATCCTGCGTCAGTGCGCCTCTCACTTCGAGATCATGGAGACCTTGTCCACGCGCGAGTATCTCGCGTTTCGAGACAAGCTGACGGGCGCGAGTGGATTTCAGAGTGCGCAGATGCGACAGATGGAAATCCTGATGGGGCTCGACGACAGTGAGCGGATTTCGCTCGGTGCCGGTGAGAGCTACATGCAGGCCTTGCGCGAGGCGGATGGCTCCGCGTCCGACGCGCTCCAGCGCGTTCAGTCGCAGCTCGACGACGAGCCGTCGATCAAGACGGTTATCAACGACTGGCTCTATCGCACTCCGATCGACGGAAGCGGGCCCGACGATGAGGACGACGAGGCGGCGGTGGAGCGCTTCATCGCGACCTACACCGAAGCGCACGCCAAGGAAGTCGACATCGCTTGCGGGATCTCGCTCGCGCGTACGGCTGTCGAGTTCGACTCGGAGCTGGTCCGGAAGCGCTACGAGTCCGAGAAGGCCGCGCTCCAGGGCTGGCTGACGAACGGCGACGGCGCGGACGGTGCGAAGCGCAAGCGCATTCGCGCGGCGATTCTGTTCATCATCAGCTACCGCGAGCTGCCCCTTCTCGCCTGGCCCCGTGAGCTGATCGACAGCATCATCGAGATGGAGCAGCACTTCACGATCTTCAGGCAGCGGCACGCTCGCATGGTCGAGCGCATCATCGGTCGCCGGACGGGCACCGGCGGAAGCGCGGGAGTCGACTACCTCGACAAGACCGCGCAGGAGTATCGTGTGTTCAAGGATCTCTGGACCGTGCGCACTTTCCAGATGCGCGAGCAAGCGAGTCCGAAGCTCCAGAACGATGAGTTCTACAACTTCCGCAATCAGTAGCGCTCTCCTCGTCCTCCCACTCGTGTTCGTGAGTGCCTGCGCGAGCGGGTCGGGGATGGAGCTCACTCTGAACGCGGAGGCCGCTGCTCTTCGACACGAGCAGCTCTCGTTCGAGACCGGGATCGTCGTACCGATCGGGCAGAAGCTGCTCACTCCGGAGATTCGGGCTCGAGAGCCGTTCTTCGAGGCGCTCGTGTCGTGGAATGTTCGCATGCAGCGGCAGACGGGGATGACCGTCGAGCTGCGCGTTCGAGATGGGGACGACTGGTCGCCCTGGCTCTTCGTCGGCGAGTGGGGTGCAGTCCCGGACGAGCTCGAACGAGTGACCGAGTTCGACGGCGGGCGAATCGACGTGGACTTCTTCACGAGCGACGGCGAGTTCGATGCGATTCAGCTGCGCTTCGATGTGCACGGGCAGGGCTCGATCGAGCTCCGGCGCTTCGACCTGTGCTTGACCGGTGCGCAGGAGCCGAAGCGCTCCGGCGAGTCGCGCCCGTCGAGTCGGAGGTACGTGTGCCTGGATGTTCCGACTCGCAGCCAGCGGACCGAGGAGGAGAGCATCCGCGATCGCATCTGTAGCCCGACCACCGTCGCGATGGTGATGGAGTATCGCGGAGTGTCGCGGCCGACGAGTGAGGTCGCTCGCTTGTTGTACGACGAGCGGAACGACATCTATGGCAACTGGACGCGCGCGATTCAGGGAGCGTACGAGCTCGGCGTGCCCGGCTACCTGACGCGCATCTCGGACTGGAGCTCGGCAGAACGGATCGTCATGCAAGGGCAGCCGCTGGTCGCGAGCATTCGAACGCCGGAGGAAGGCCTGACCGGTGCTCCCTACGTCTCGACGGCGGGCCACCTGCTCGTGATCGTCGGATTCGACGAGGTCGGGAACGTGATCGTGAACGATCCGGCCGCGGAGACTGCGGAAGAGGTGCGGCTCGTGTACCCGCGCCACGAGATGGAGCAAGCCTGGATGGGAAAAGGCGGAGTGGCCTATGTCTTCCTCCGGCCCGAATGACAGACTTGGCCCCGTGAACACGACGAGTGGAGACGGCGGTACGCAGATCAGTGCGTGCGTGATCACGTTCAACGAAGAGGCACACGTCGAGGAGTGCCTGAAGTCGCTCGAGTGGTGCGACGAGTTGGTCGTGGTCGACTCGCACTCGACGGACCGGACGCGCGAGATTGCCGAGGGGCTTGGAGCGCGCGTGATCGAGCGCGACTGGCCGGGCTTCGGTCCGCAGAAGGAGGTCGCGGTCGCGGAGGCAAGCCATGACTGGGTGCTCTGCCTCGATGCGGATGAGCGCGTAACGCCGGAGCTTCGCGAGGAGATCGAGCGCGTGCGTGCGGGCGGATTCGCGGGCGTCTACGGCTATCGCATCCCGCGCCTCTCGAACTACCTGGGACGCTGGATTCGCCACGGCACCTGGTATCCCAGTCGGCAGCTGCGGCTCTACCACCGAGCGCATGGAGCCTGGGGAGGCAACGCGCCGCACGAGAAGGTGACCCTCGACGGGCCGACCCAGAACCTGAACGGCGACATGCTGCACTACACCTACCGCAGCTTCACCGACCACCAGCAGAAGATCGACGCGTACACGACGACGATGGCGGAGGGCATGTTCGCGAAGGGCAAGCGCGCGAGCGCTCTCGACATGCTGACGCACCCGCTCTGGCGCTTCTTCAGCTTCTACATCCTGCGCCGTGGATTCCTCGAAGGCTGGCAAGGCTTTCTGCTCGCCTGCCTCACCGCGCACTACGTCCGCATGAAGTACGCGAAGCTGCTCATCCTCCAGCGCGGTGAGAAGCTGCACTGACCGAGGAGGTCCACGCCTCAGCCGGCGACGAGGGTGGCGCCCAACTCGCGCACCACGGTCAAGAGGAGGTCGATATCCTCTTCGCGCGTGCGCCAGTTGACGATCGCGGGACGCAGTGCGGTCATGCCGCGATAGCGAGTCGTGCCGGCGAAGACGCGACCGTCCTCGAGGATCGCTTCGCCGAGGTCGGCGTTGAGTCGATCGAGCTCTTCGGGCGAACGATCGGGAGCGGTGAGTCGAAAGCAGACGATGTTGAGCTGCGCGGGAGCGAGTAGCTCGAGCTCGGGAGCGGCTTCGACTCCCGCCGCGAGTCGGCGTGTCAGCTCCAGGTGCCGCTCGATCATCTCGCGAATCCCCTCGCGACCGTAGGCCTTCAGGGTCCCCCAGATCGCGAAGGCGCGCGCGCGCCGCGAGCTCTCCGCGCACAGGTTGGAGAGCATCGGGTGCGGATCATCGGGCGCGGGCAGGTAGTCGGCGAAGAGCGTAAAGGTCTTCGCGAGCATGCTCGTGTCGCGCACGAAGGAGATGCCGCAGTCGTAGGGCACGTTCAGCCACTTGTGCGCGTCGACCGTCAGAGAGTTTGCGCGCTCGCAACCCGCTGCGAGCTCGATGGCCTCCGGAGTCGTGCGCGCGAATAAACCGAAGGCTCCATCGACGTGCAGCCAGGCGTTGTAGCGCTCGGCCAAATCCGCCATCTGGTCGATCGGATCGAAGTCACCCGTGTTCACGTCGCCGGCGTTGCCGATGAGGATCGCCGGAGCGCCGTTCAGCTCGCCGAGCGCGCGCTCCATTCCCTCGAGGTCGAGCCGCCCCGCATCGTCCTTCGTGAACCGCCGCACGGAGTCTCGCCCCAGGCCGAGCATCGCGATCGGCTTGACGGCCGCGGCGTGTACATAGCCGCTCGAGAAGATCGCGATGGGCGGACAGTTGACCAGTCCTTCCTGCGCGACGTCGTGTCCCAGCTGCTCGCCGCACCACTGGCGCCCCGCCGCCAACCCGCAGAAGTTGGCCATGGTCGCACCGCTCGTGAGCACACCGCCCATGCCTTCGGGCAGGACGAACAAGTCGCAGAGCCACTCGATCACGATCAGCTCGAGCTGAATGCCGAGCGGCGACGAGACCCAGGTGCCCGCGCACTGATCGAGGGCCGATGCCAACCAGTCGGCGCCGAGTGCTGCCGGTGTCTGGCCGCCGATGACGTAGTGGAAGAAGCGCGGTCCCGCGCTCGTCACGGTCGCGTTCATGCCGCGATCGATCAGCTCGCTGAGTGCACGACTCGCGCCCGTCCCCACCTCGGGCAGCGCCTCGCGCAGTGCCGCCGCCACGCCCGCGGCATTGGGCTCGCGAACGAGCCGCTCATCCAGATTGTTCAAGTACTTCGAGGACTCGGAGCGAACGAGCTCCAAGACCTCGTCGAACTCGGCGACGGTGGGGAAGTGATTTGCCATTGGGTGTCTAGCCCACATTATTCATGACCACGCGGACTAAACACCACGAACGGCCGGCTACGCCAGCCTTTCGGCCCCTACCGGCGTTTTGCGAACACTGGCTTCCTCGACGAGCTTACAAGCTCGACTGTGGGGCCAGCGCCCGCAAAACACCAGTAGGAACCGAATCGAGGCGTTTCCTCTCGCGGCTCATGAATAATGAGGGCTAGAGCCCGACTTGCCGAGCGAGTGCCGAGAGGAACTGTCGAACGGATCGGAGCTGTGCTTCGAGCCCGACCTCTTCGAAGGGCGGCACGTGCAGGAACACGGCGGGGACGCCCAGTGACTGTGCGCGCGCGAGCGCATGGAAGTAGAGCCGCTCGCAGACGTAGCCACCCGCATCTTCCGAGAGCTCGGCCTCGGGGACACCCTGTTGATTCAGGGACTCGCGCAGCGCATCGAGGTCCAGCGTCGAGTGGAGGGCCTCGTTCTTCGGCAGCCGGATCGCGCCGGCCTCGACGCCGAGCACGTCGGGGCGACCGTCCACGAGAGCTGTCGTCGCTCGAGCTTCCACGCGAAAAGAGGTGCCGTCCCCGTGCAAGCCCAGCGACAGAATCGCAGCGGGATGGCGAGGCTCGAGGGCTTTGAGTGCCGAATCCAAACCCGAGGCGCAGCGCCTGAAACTCACCGGAAGAATACGTACGAGCAGCTCGAGGTCCTCAGGCGGGTCCGCATCGAGTCGCTCGACGATGCGTGCGCTGGGATTGTCTTCGACGTCGCCGAAGGGTCCGAATCCGGTGACGAGTAGTAGGGGCGCTGACATGCGGGGATTCTAGCCAGCGAGTCGGAAACCTGCCGGAGGCAGCTCAGGAGTTTCTGGTGGGCGAAATCGCGCATCTAGACGGCATGTAGTTCCCTCTCCTGAATCGTTGTAACCCTCTTGAAATAATCTCTTTCGGCAGGAGTCCACAATCGAAGCTAGTATCGAAAGCGAGTCGTGCTGGACCCTTCGATCGTTATTCGAGCGAGCGGTCTGATTCGAGAGAGGTTGGAGGAATGACGAAGCGCTCACGCATAGTTCTGACTGCGATGGCACTGGCTGCTCTGGTCACTTGCCTGTGGCTTCTGGGCGACCTGTTCGAGCCGGTGATTCCGGAACCCGAGCTGGTCGCGCCATTGCCAGATGTGGTGAACGACGCCGAACTCACTCAGCCGGAACTCGAGCTGCCGGTCGATGCAATCGATGTGACTGCCGAACCACCGGTGGAGGAGCTCGCGCCTGCCGCGATCGAGAGCAGCGCAGAAGCGAAGTTGATCGCACTCGCACCAGACCACCGTGGTCGCTACGGCTATGAGGTCCTGTTCCAGGTCGTCGGACGTTTTGGAAGACCGATAGCGAACGCGCAAGTCGCTCTTGCGCCGGAAGAGCATCCGATGAACATCCTCGGGACGACCGGAGGTGACGGAAGCTTGCGTGTTCGATGGCAGGCGCACGTTGCAGCAATGCGCGTCGCAGTGTCGGTTGCCGGGCCCGAGAAGTCTTGGACTGGAATGAGGACGGAAGAGCTTGCGGCTGGAGATTCTCGTCAAATCCAAATGGCTCTACCGGGCGAGCAGTTCTCGGTCGGGCTCGAGAAAAAGGCGAAGTGGATTCGCTGGGGAGGGCGCGGCAGTGACCGGGCTCATGCTGCACCCGCTGGCTTCTACCTCTCACCGCGAGCCAGCTCCGGTGGTGGTGTTGCAAGGTTCTCCTGGCGTTCCGCAATGGATGAACGCGAAGCCAGCCAACTTCTGCGCCGATTGGAATGGGACAGAAGCGCGATTGAAAGGATGAGTTTCATTTCCGAGAGCCCCGACACCTTCAAGCACGTTCATGTCGGCGACGATGAAGATCAGCGCTATTCAGCTCGCGGAGTCGTCTACGACTCCTACGGCGACCCGGCCAAAGGAGCTCTCGTCACCGTCGGGAAGACGGTCGAGATTCCGATCCGCGCCGCCATCTGCGACGAGAAGGGTAGGTTCAAGTTCGAGAGCCTCGAGCCGGGCACCTGGGTGGTGTGGGCGGGCGGCGGGAGCGGTGGCGCCAGCCTGGGGACGCGCTATGTCGAACAGCGGGATGTGAAGTGGGGGAAGATCGTGTTGGAGCGCGGATTCGACATGACTGGTGAACTGTTTTCCGCCGAGAACCTGCCCCTCCAGGATTGGCTGATCGAGGTCGAAGGCAGGGACCGCTCGGTCCCGTTCAACGCAGTTGCGAGAACGGAGAAGGATGGGAGCTTCTCGATCTGCAACTTGCCGGAGGGCAGATTGAGACTTCATGTGCGACCCTCTGCTTCCGGCTGGGCGATCCCGACGAAGACCATCGAAGTGGCGCCGAACGAAAACTATGTCTCCATTCAGTTGGGGGCGGGACCCGCGGAGATCCTTGAGTTCGAATCCAGCCTGTTCGGCCCCGAACCCGGAGCGTTTCTCAGTGTCGAGATCTCGAATGCGAGCAGCTCCATCGAACGCATGACGGAGATTTGCGTCATCGACGAAGCCAGTGGAAGAGGTGCGTGGTTCGGACGCAGGTCCTCGAGATCGGGAGCATCGGGGCGGCTGATGCCCGGCTCCTACGTCTGCTCTGCCGTATCGGAGAGCCGAGGGGCAAGCAAGGTGAGGCGGGTACTCGTCGATTTGGAGAGCGAGTACGAAGAGGTGAAGCTGAAGCTGCCCAAGGGCGGCTCGGTCAGCTTCGAGGAGAGCACTCCCCGCAAGGGCGAGCGGATCTACACGGTCTGGAAGAGGGGGCTCGAGGTCGACAGCATCCTCTCGATTTCGAAGAACCGGGTTCCGGACCGAATGGATCTACCCGCGGGTGAGTACGAGCTCGAGATCACGGCGGAAGAGTTGCCGCCGTCTGCCCTCCCCTTCTGGGTCTCGGACAGAAATGAGACCGAAGTGACTATTCCGGCTACCGACTAGAGCCCATTGCCGAACGCCGCGCGAGGGCTGATTCATGGTGACAAGATGATGAACGAGCACAGCACACCCAAGCTCTTCCTCCACGAAGAGGTTCTTCTCCTCGCGCTCTCCGATGACAAGGGCTCGATCCAGTCCGGTGCCTGGTACCAACAAGCCGTCGGTGGAGCGGTGCTCTCGGAGTTGCTTCTCGCGGAGCGCATCGCGATCAAGAAGTACGGGAAGAAGATGCTGATCGAAGTCATCAGCACCGACTCCGTTGGGGAAGAGCTCGCCGACGAGTGGTTGGCGGAGATGGCGCACTCCGAAAAGCAGAAGACGCTCGGCGACTGGCTCTCGAAGATCGCGAACACGAAGGACCTGAAGGAACGCGTCGCGCGCCGGTTGGTCGGGCTCGGAATCCTGGAAGAGCAAGAGGACAAGGTGCTCTTCTTCTTCAATCGAACTCGCTACCCCGAAGCCGACGGAAGCCCGGAGCGCGCCATTCGAGAGCGTCTCTACTCGGCCATCTTCACCGACACGACCGACGTCTCCGCGCGCGATGTCGCTCTGCTCTCGCTCGTGAAGAGCGCGGACATCCTTCCGGCCGTGTTCGAAAAGAGCGAACTCGAGCGACGCAAGCAACGCATCGAGGACCTGATCGCGGGCGAGCTGACCGGCAAGGCGACCGCGGAGCTGATCCAGACCATGATCGTCGTGATCACGACCGCCTGCATCGTGCCCGTGATCGTGAGCTAGCGCGGACTATTCATGACCACACGGAGCAAACGCCACGAACGGCCGGCGTTGCCGGCCTCTCGGCCCCTGCCGGCACTTTGCGCACGCCGGCGTCCTCGACGACCTTACAAGGGGTAAGCCCTGGTCCGCGAAGCGGACGCCAATGGTCCTGCGGACCGTTGGCGAAGGGATCCCTGTGGGTCCGACGCACGCAAAGCACCAGCAGGAACCGAGTCGCGACGTTTTCTCTCGCGGCTCATGAATAATCCGCGCTAGAGGCTTCCGCGTGTCGGCACCACGCCGACGAGTGCCGGTATCGGGTGAATCGAGCGGCGCCGCGAGCGAGAGCCGACTCTGGGGCTTTCGCCCCAGGAACCTTGTGGTAGTTTCGGGTCTCCCGATGGTCGGCCCCGTCGGAGCGCTGGAAGATTCGCCGCACTCTCCTTGGAGCTCTTGATGATGAACAGAGTCGTTTTCGGTGCCGCCGTCGTTATGTCGGGCGCGTTCGTCGCAATGGTCGGCCTGGAAGGGTTGGCCAGCGCAGCCCCGGACAGGAGCGTGCGGAACGAGAGCCCTTCGTCCCTCTCGATCGAGGGCCTGGTCCTGACTCCCGACATGGAACCCGCCGACGGTGTCGTCGTCGTCAGCAGCGCGGGTGGGCAGGCGGTCACCGATGCGAGCGGCAGCTTCCGGTTCGATGTCGATGTCTCGGCCGAAGCGGAGAGCCTTCAGGTCACAGCAGTCGGGCGCGCGGGCACGAACCAGGTTGCGAACCAGACGCTCGCTCTGTTCGACTCTTCCGAGCGTTACTGGGTGGGCCCGCTCATCCTCGCGAGCTCGAGCACCTGTGCTCCCGGATGGCTGCCCACCTTCGGGGGTGAGCCCGGAGCGAACAACGATGTCCTGGCGTTTGCCGCGTTCGACGACGGCAGCGGTCCCGCACTCTTCGTCGGCGGAAGCTTCGTGACGGCGGGCGGCTTGGTCCGCAACCGAATCGCGAAGTGGGATGGTTCGAGCTGGGAGTCGCTCGACGGCGGAATGAACGGCCAGGTCTTCGCCCTCTCGGTGTACGACGACGGCGGAGGCGAAGCGCTCTACGCCGGAGGAAACTTCACGGATGCGGGAGCTGCGGCCGCGAGTCGAGTTGCGAAGTGGGACGGCACGAGCTGGTCGGCGCTCGGGAGCGGCGTGAACAACACCGTCAACGCGTTGGCCGTGTTCGACGACGGTGGAGGTGCAGCTCTCTACACAGCCGGCACGTTCACTTCCGCGGGAGGAGCGGTGGCGAACCGCATCGCGAAGTGGGATGGAACGAACTGGACTCCGCTCACCACTGGCCTGGACTCCACCGTCCACGCGCTCTCGGTCTTCGAAGATGGCGGCGGTGCGGAGCTCTACGTCGGTGGCGAGTTCTCGAACGCCGGCGGTGGTGCAGCCTTCCGGCTCGCGAAGTGGGACGGCGTAGCCTGGACGGCACCGGGTTCCGGGATGAACGACACGGTCAGAGCGCTCGCGGTCTTCGATGGCGGAGGCGGAGCGGAGCTGGTCGCAGGCGGTGACTTCACCTTTGGCGGCACGAGCGCGAGCCGCATCGCGAAGTGGGACGGCACGAGCTGGACTGCGCTCGGCAGCGGCACGAACGATCGCGTCTACGCGCTCGCCGTCGGGAACGGTGGGTCCACGCTCTTCGCCGGAGGCTGGTTCTCGGTGGCAGGCGGTGTCGCGGCGAGTCGCATCGCGAGCTGGGATGGCTCGAGCTGGTCCGCCTCGAGCACTGGAATGAACAACGACGTCCTCGCACTCGCGGCCTTCGACGACGGTGGCGGAGAGGCGCTCTACGCTGGCGGAGATTTCGATGAGGCCGGAGGTGTGGCCGCGAAGAACCTGGCGAGACTGGACGGCGCGACCTGGAGCGCGCTGGGCGCCGGAATGAACAGCACGGTCAACGCGACCGCGGTCTTCGACGATGGAACCGGGCCAGCACTCTACGCGGGCGGGCAGTTCACAACGGCCGGTGGCGTTGCACTGAGCTTCATCGGGAAGTGGGACGGCGTGACCTGGGCTCCGCTCGGCAGCGGCGTGAACGACATCGTCCATGCGCTGACCGTGTTCGATGACGGCACCGGAGCGGTGCTCTATGCAGGCGGGGAGTTCACGACTGCGGGAGGTGCTGGTGCGAATCGCATCGCCAAATGGAACGGCGCGAGTTGGGCACCGCTCGGCAGCGGCATGAATAACACGGTCTTCGCGCTCTCGGTCTACGACGACGGCGCCGGGGACGCGCTCCACGCGGGCGGCTTCTTCACGACGGCGGGCGGCGTTGCCGCGGATCGGCTTGCGAGCTGGGATGGAGCGAGCTGGGTCGAAGTGGGCGGCGGTGTGAACAACAACGTCACCACTCTGACGGTCTTCGACGACGGGGGCGGCGACGCACTCTTCGTAGGCGGCGGCTTCACTTCAGCCGGAGGCGGCGCGGCGAATCGAATCGCGAAGTGGGACGGCTCGAGCTGGTCACCACTCGGCACGGGCTTCCCCTCGGTGTTCAACTTCGTCGACTCCTCGGTTGTGTTCGATGGCGGCACTGGAGCCGCGCTCTACGTCGGTGGTGGCTTCTCGAGCGCCGGAGGCGTCCCGGCGAACAATCTGGCGAGGTGGGACGGAACGAGTTGGTCGGCGCTCGGCAGCGGCTTGACCGGCGGGCGCGTTCAAGCGCTGGCAGTCTTCGACGACGGCGGCGGAGCAGCGCTCTTTGCGGGCGGCTTCTTCGGAACGGCTGGCGGTGGAGCGGCGAATCGAATCGCGAAGTGGGACGGCGCGAGCTGGTCCCCGCTCGGCAGCGGCACGAACAGCCACGTCGGCGCCTTGACCGTCTTCGACGACGGCGACGGCCCCGCGCTCTACATCGGTGGCAGCTTCTCGAGCGCCTTCGACTCCGGCGACAGCAACCTCGCTCGGTGGGGCTGCCTCGACACGATCCCGCCCATCCTCGACTGCCCCGCGTCGGTCCTGAAGATCGACCGCTTTCCGAATGGCCCCGGCGAGCTCGTGAGCTTCTCCGTCACGGCGACCGACGACCGCGACTCGAACCCGACCGTCGTGTGCAGCCCGCCTTCGGGCAGCTACTTCCCCAATGGCTCGACGCTCGTGACCTGCACGGCCACCGATGCTTCCGGCAACGAGGCTGTCTGCGAGTTCACCGTGACGGTGCAGACCAAGCTGCAGGGCAAAGCTCAGCTCGACTTCGGTCAGTAGCGCTCGCTCAGAAGATCGGGCGCGGCATCTCGGGCGCGGAGTAGTCGACCGGCTCACCGCACTCGAGGCTCGCGTGGATCAGGAAGCCAGCGCGGCTGACCGCGACGATCGACTCGAACGGAATCGGCATCTCGATGTTGTTCCGAACCGCGGTGACGAAGGCGCCGACCTCTTCGCGGAAGCCCTTCTGCTGGCTGCTGATCTTCTTCACTCTGCGGCGGCCGCCGTGGTGGAGCTCGAGCGTGCGGTAGTTGTCGAGCATGGCCGTGCGTCCGCCACCGAACACTTCGAGGTACTCGCGCGAGATCGTCGCGTCACCGGTCGTGAGGAAGTTGATCACTCCCAGGCTGTCGTTCTGCATTCGAACCGTAACGGACACGCTGTCGCGATTCGGGTTGGGGCTGCTCGGCACGGTGAGCGCCTCGGCGTGGATGCGAGCCGGCAGGGAGCCGGACAAGAAGCACAGCATGTCGATGAAGTGGCCGACCTCGCTGATGATCCGGCCGCCGCCCAGAGCGGGGTCTTGAATCCAGGACTCTTCCGGGAGTGCCGGTGCTGCGATGCGGTAGTTGATGTGCAGCGGGCTCTCGACTTCGCGGAAGAAGTCGCGGCAGTGCTGCGCCAGGGGCGAGAAGCGTCGGCTGTGTCCGACCATGAGCCGCGGGTCGCCGTTGCGCGCGAGCTTGACGAACTTCACTAGCTCTTCGGGACGGATGCAGATCGGCTTCTCGACGAAGACGGACTTGCCTGCTTCGAGTGCGGCCAGCGCGAGCGGTGCGTGCTGGTCGTGCCGCGTCGTGATCAGGACCGTGTTGACCTCTTCGCTCAGCACGACCTCTTCCGGATTGCTGGTGCAGAAGGAAGCGCCGTAGCGCTCGGCAATCGCTTTCGAGGTCGGTCCGGAAGACGTGCAGAAGGCGCGCATACGCACGCCCGTCTGCGCCTCGAAGGCCGGCAGCAGGACACTCTTCGCGAAGTTGCCCGCGCCGATCGTTCCGAGGTGAATGAACTCGGGCTTCGCGCGCTCGTGAGGGCGCCGCGAGATGCGCACGGTCGAGGCCAGCACCTCGTCCGCGGTCGCCGGCTGGTAGTCGAGGATGACCGAGATGGCCGACGGCGCGCCGTTTCCGGTCACGGCTCGATAGGCCTCTTCCGCCCGCTCGATCGGATAGTGATCCGCGACGAGCGGTTGGATGTCGATGCTTCCGCGCGCGAGCAGGTCGAGGAAGGCCTCGCCATTCCGTCGTTCCGTCCAGCGAACGAGCGGCAGCGGGTAGTCGCGACCGTGGACCTCGTAGTCGGGGTCGAAGCGGCCGGGGCCGAGCGACTTGGCGATGACGAGCTTGATCTCCTTGTCGAAGACCGGACGCCGGTCGAGCCCGACGCCGACATCGCCGACGAGGACGATGCGACCGCGGACACGTGAGCTCTCGGCCGCGACGCGCAGGAGCTCGCTCGCATTGGTCGACGCGCACAGAATGACCGCGTCCGCTCCGTGGCCGCCGGTGAAGCGCGCGATCGACGCCTCCAGGTCCTGCGCATTCGAGACCGAGGAGTGAGCGCCCATCGACACGGCCAGGCTGCACTTCTCCGGATCGGGGTCGCTGACGAGCACGTTGGCGCCTGATGCGCGAACGAGCTGAGCGACGAGCTGACCGATCAGCCCCATTCCCATGACGACCACGCGCTCGCCGAGCTCGAGCTCGGCCAACCGAACGCCCTGCATCGCCGTCGCACCGAGCGCGATGAAGGCTGCCGAGTCGTTCGAGAGCTCATCGGGAACCTTCACCGCGAGGTTGTGCGGGATGTAGTTGACCTCCGCATGGTTCGCGAAGTTCATTCCGTAGCAAGCGACGCGGTCGCCCACCCGAAACTCCTCGACCTCGGAGCCGACCTCGAGGACCGAGCCCGCGCAGGAGTAGCCGAGCGGAATCGGCGCGGCGCGCAGGTTCTTCACGACCTGATACCGATTCCAGTAGCTCTCGTCCTTGTCGGTGTTGAGCACTTTCCGCACGAAGCTGGTCGGCTTCTGGACGCCCGAAGCCGGGCCGCCGTGAGACAGCGCGACGATCGAGCGCTCCGTACCCAGCCCGATCACGGATCGCTTGACCCGAACGAGAATGCCTTCGGGGCGTAGGGCGGGCGGCGGTACCTCGTCGACGACGAGCTTCCCTGTCTTGGGATTCTGAAGAACGGCCTTCATCGCGGTTGCCTGGCTGTGGGTGCGGAGAACTTACGGAGGATAGCAATCCGGGTACCCCGCCCCCGAGGGTGTTCGCGCGGGAATTGGCGGATTCGCTGCGAGGCAAGGGCTTAGTCGGAGTTGCCCTCCGAGATCTGTCGCGTTCGGACGCCCTGTGTCAAAATGCTCGGCCGAATCACGCAGAGTCCGAGCCCATCCAGGAAGTCCATGAAGGTCAGAATCGAAGATCCCCAGCCCATCTACCGCAAGGACTACCGCGAGCCTGATTTCTGGATCGACGAGGTGTTGCTCTCGTTCGAGCTGGACGAGCAGGCCACCCGGGTTCGCGCGCGGCTGAAGATGCGCCGCAATCCCGCGACGAAGGATGCGACCGGCGCGCTCGAGCTAGTCGGTGAAGAGCTGGTGACGAACGGCGTCTGGCTGGACGGGCGAAAGCTCGAGGCCGAAGAGTACAGCGTGGCGAAAGAGCAGCTGACGGTGCCGGGTGTGCCCGACAACTTCGTGCTCGAGACCGAGGTGGTGATCAACCCCGCCGAGAACACGCTCTTGAACGGGCTCTACGTCTCGAACGGAATGTTCTGCACGCAGTGCGAGGCGGAAGGCTTCCGTCGCATCACCTGGTTCCTGGATCGTCCCGACGTGATGGCGCGCTACACCGTCGACATCATCGCGGACGAGGCGAAGTATCCGATCCTGCTCTCGAACGGAAACCGAACCGAGCGCAAGGTGCTCGACGACGGGCGCGTCCAAGTCCGCTGGGAGGATCCCTTCCCGAAGCCGAGCTACCTGTTCGCTCTGGTCGCGGGTGACCTGGTCGCGCATGCCGGCAGCTACACGACCATGTCCGGCCGCGAGGTGACTCTGGAGATCTGGGTCCGCGAGCGCGACGCGGACAAGTGCGAGCACGCGCTCGTGTCTCTGCAGAAGTCGATGAAGTGGGACGAGGAGCGCTTCGGTCTGGAGTACGACCTCGACGTCTACATGGTGGTCGCGGTCAGCGACTTCAACATGGGCGCGATGGAGAACAAGGGGCTCAATGTCTTCAACACGGCCTACGTCCTCGCTCGCCCCGATACGGCCACGGACTGGGACTACGAGCTGATCGAGGCTGTCATCGGCCACGAGTACTTCCACAACTGGACCGGCAACCGCGTGACCTGTCGCGACTGGTTCCAGCTGACCTTGAAGGAAGGCCTGACGGTCTTCCGCGACGAGGAGTTCACCTCCGACATGACGTCGCGCGCGGTCAAGCGCATCTCGGACGTGAGCGGGCTGCGTCGCGGTCAGTTCGCGGAAGACGCGGGACCGACGGCTCACCCGGTTCGACCCGAGTCCTACGTCAAGATGGACAACTTCTACACCAACACGGTGTATCGCAAGGGCGCGGAGGTCGTGCGGATGTACCAGACCTTGCTCGGGCGCGAGGGTTTCCGCAGGGGCATGGACCTGTACTTCGAGCGGCACGACGGACAGGCCGTGACGTGCGACGACTTCCTCGCGGCGATGTCGGATGCGAATAAGGCGGACCTCTCGGGTCTCGCTCGTTGGTACTCGCAGGCGGGAACGCCGACCTTGAAGGCGAAGGGCACCTATGACGCCGGAGCGAAGACCTACACCCTCGAGCTGACTCAGGTCCTGGCGGAAGCACACAGCGACGCGAACTCGGTGCCGCTGCACATTCCCGTCGCGGTCGGCCTGCTCGGTCAGGATGGCCGTGACCTTCCGCTCACCGTGGAAGGCGAGACATCCAGTGGTGAGACGACGGTCGTCTTGAACCTGCGCGAGTTCGAGCAGAGCTTCGTGTTCACCGGTGTCGAGGTCGAGCCGGTACCGTCGATCCTGCGCGACTTCTCCGCACCGGTCCGGCTCCAGGTTGCAGGGCGCACGCGCGCGCAGCTCTCGTTCCTGGCGGCGAACGACTCCGATAGCTTCAAGCGCTGGGACGCTCTGCAGGAGCTGGTCCGCGACGTCGTGCTCGAAATGACGGCCGGCTCGGCTGCCGGGCAGGAGCTGAGTGTCGATCCGGCGCTGATCGATGCGTTCGGAGAGCTGCTCGCCGACCGGAAGCTCGACGAGTCGCTGAAGGCACAGGCTCTCTCGCTTCCCGAAGTGCGGGAGATCGCCCAGCACATGGAGGTGATGGATCCCGACTCGATCCACGCGGCACTGATGGCCTTGAAGGATGCGATCGCTCGCGCGCACGCCGACGCTTTCGCGGAGGTCTACGAGGCGAACCGGGACGAGTCCTACTCGAACGACCAGCGCTCCATCGCGCGGCGCAGGTTGAAGAACACGGCGCTCAGCTATCTAGGAACTCTCGAGACAAGTGAAACCATCGCGTTGGCCGCACGTCAGTTCGATGAAGCCGACAACATGACCGACTCCTTTGCGGCCTTGTGCGTCCTGTCGCACATGGACAACGCAGAGCGGACTCGCGCACTGTCCGAGTTCTACGAGAAGTGGAAGGAGGAGGCGCTCGTGATCGACAAGTGGTTCGGCGTTCAAGCGGCTTCGAGTCTTCCAGACACCTTTGACCACATCGTCGAGCTCTCCAAACATGCGGACTACACGCTCCGAAACCCGAACCGCGCGCGCTCACTCCTCGGTGAGTTCCTCTTCAACACGGTGCACTTCCACCGCGCCGATGGCGCCGGCTATCGCTTCCTCTCCGAGAAGGTTCTGGAGCTGGATGCGATCAATCCGCAGATCGCGTCGCGCATCGTCAGTGGCTTCAACCTGTGGAAGCGCTTCGATGCGGGCCGACAGGAGCTCATGCGCATCGAGCTGGAGCGCATCCTGGCCTTCGAAGGGCTCTCCAAGGATGTTCGCGAGATCGCGAGCGCGGCGATCGGGAACTAGCAGAGCCGTCTTGAAGCTCGACCGCGCAGCTCTCCGGGTCAAACCGCTCGCTGTCGCGTGTCTCTGCTTCGCGTTCGCCGGACTGGCGGAGGCGAGCAGCGACGATGAGCCGGGTCAGGAGCGCGCGCTCGTCCTGATCTCGATCGACGGATTTCGTTGGGACTACCCCGAGCTTCACGGCGCTCCGAACCTCTTGGAGTTCGGGCGTGAAGGAGTGCGAGCGGAGGGCTTGGTCCCTTCCTTCCCGACGAAGACCTTTCCGAACCACTACACCCTGATCACGGGACTGTGGGCGGAGAACCACGGCGTCGTCGGCAACAACATGTTCGACGAGGAGATGGATGCGGTCTTCCAGCTCGGCAACGCGAAGTCGATGGAGGACACGCGGTGGTGGGGCGGCGAGCCGCTGTGGAATACGGCCGAGCGACAGGGAGTGCGCAGCGCGACCATGTTCTGGCCGGGGTCCGAGTTCGAGATTGCCGGCAAGCGTCCGTCGATGTGGCACCCGTACAAGGCGTCCGTTCCGGATGAAGAGCGCGTCGAGCAGGTCCTGACGTGGCTCGACCTGCCGGCCGAGGAGCGTCCGCGATTCATGACGCTCTACTTCAGTCGCGTCGACACCGCCGGGCACTTCTATGGTCCGAAGTCGAAGGAGGTGCGGGAGGCCGTGCAGAGCGTCGATGCGAGCCTCGGGCTGCTCTTCGAGGGGCTCGAGCGTCGCGAGCTGACCGACCTGGTGGATGTCGTGATCGTCTCGGATCACGGGATGTCGGAGCTCAGCCACAAGCGCGTGATCCTGCTCGACGACTACATCGAGCTCGAGCGCGAGGAGGTCATCTCGCTCTCGCCGCTGCTGGGAGTTTGGACGGAGCGCATCCCGGCCAAGGAGCTCGTCAAGGTTCTCGACGCCGTGCCGCACCTGCGCGCCTGGGAGCGTGCCGACCTCCCCGATCGCTTTCACTGGCGCGATCACCGACGGATCCCGCCCGTCGTCGCGCTCGCGGATGAGGGCTGGAAGATCGTCCGACGGAGCGCGCTCGACAGCTTCCTGGGGGGAAATCCCGGGGGTGGGCATGGCTTCGACAACGAGGCCACCGCCATGCGCGGCATCTTCTTCGCTCGCGGCCCGTCCTTCCGGGAAGGCCTGCGCGTGCCGGCCTTCGAGAACATTCACGTCTATTCGCTCATGGCCACGGTGCTCGGGATCGTGCCCGCGCCCGGCGACGGAGATCTGTCCGTGGTCAAACCTGTGCTGAACACTCCTCCGCGGTGATTCGGGGTAGACTCGAAGCGTGAAAAGCTCATCGAGTGTCGGCCCCGTCTTCCTGACGCTGACCTTTCTTGCGTTGGCTTCGGCCACCTACATCGTCATCAAGCGCCTTCCGGCCAAGGCGGACGGCGTGACGCACGTGTTGACTCCTCAGCAAGTCGAGTTGGTCCGTCCGCTGGAGGTCTTCGTTCCGCCGCTCGAGCCTTCACCCGGGCCCCCCGTGACTTCGCCCGACCTTCCGGACGCCACGGCGTCGAAGGCCGATCTCTGGCAGTACGGCGAGCGCTACCTCGGCTGGCAGTCCGTCGCGGACGTGGATCTCGACAGCTACTCGGACGCAGACCTGCGCGGGTGGCTCGCGAAAGACAAACTGCTCTACCACCAGGCCGGCGCGCCGAGCAGCGAGAGCCAAGAGCTCAGCGCTGTCGAGCGCCACGAGTAGCAGCGTCCCAGCTAGGGCTGAATCTGGACGCTGAGCGCATCCGACGCGTGGATCGCGAGTCCGGTTGTCGTATCGGCCGTGAAGTAGGCGAAGTCGACGGCGGCTCCGACGAGGGTCGGGTCGTTCGGAATGATGAAGTTGCCTGTCGCCATTCCGCTGCCATCGAGCACGCCGATGAACTTCTTGAACACCGGCTTCAGGTCGATCGCGTAGAGCGACGTCGAGTCGATGTTGATGGGGAGCGTGCAGTTGTTGAGCGGCGTTCCCGGTGAGGTCCCGGAGATGCTGATCAACGTGACGTAGAACTGGTTGGCGTCGGAGAGGGAGTCGAAGTTGAACTGGGTCGTGGTTCCAATCTGCAACGTGCCGGTGGTCGAGAACTGAACGTCGGCCGCGAGGGCAAACTCTTCCGTGGTCGTGCCTACGGGCGGGATGCCGGTCGCAACCGCGGCGGTATCGAAGCCGGACGCATCAAAGCGAATCGTCGTATTGCCCCTCGGCAAGAAGTAGTCATAGCGACCGAAGGGTCCTCCGCTCTCGACTACTTCACCGGCTTGGAACGGGAAGGCATCCACTGTGAGCGCAGCGACCAGAGGGTCACCCGTGCAGGCATCCTGAACGTGGCCGGTGAGCGGAATGGGGCTCGTGAACAGGGAAAAAATCCCGGGCCAGACCAGGTTGGCCTCGGCCTCAGCGCTGGCGAATGTCGGCTGGAAGGTGGTGTGAGTCTCGATCAAGAAGGAGAGCGCGCCTTGGGCAATATGCCACTGGTAGTTCTCGCCCTCGGCAGTGGGTGGGCGAGTCGAGCCGGCATAGCCGGCGCCGGTGGCGAGACCAACGGCGCGATCCAGCCAGTAGGTGGTGAGGGGGCTCGAGTTGCACAGGAAGCCGTAGAGGACTTCGCGTCCAGAGGAGTGCAGGTCGACGACGCGGGAGAATCTACGGTCGTTGCCGAAGGCGATCATCGTCAGAGTCTCGACCTCGGAGGCAGCACTTGGTCCCTTATAGGTCTGCGAGCTCACGACCGTACTACCAGAGCAAGGTGTGTCCCAGCCGAACGGATAGTTGCGGTTCAAGTCGACACCGATACCACCTGGCAAGACGCGGCGGTTCTTACGCCAGAGATTGTTACCGACGAAGACCTCGTTGTAACCGTCGACATTCCACACGGGCACGATCCAGATTTCGTTCTCGTCGACTGCGCTCGTCACCGTGGGGTCGATCCCATAGAGCGAGGTCAACTGATCGATACCGTGCATCGCGATGACGGGATTCACGATCTCACGGCAATGATGAGCGCTGACGAGCAGAGAAGAAGGCTCGTCCTCGTCCAGAGTCACGTTGTCCGAGATCTTCATCGCGAAGATGTTGCGGCCTTCGGCGGTCGTCGGCATGCCGTACCGAGCGGTGAGGTCAACCAGCTCGGCGATGTCTGGAAAGTTCGCTGCGGTCAGAGCCATCGCGTCGAGAATGCCCTGGAGGTCGGAGTACCCGACGGGAATCTCTTGCTCGGCCTGGATGTCGTTGAAGGGCCTTCCGCGCGCGATGAGCTGGAGGTCGAGGCCGCGTCTGGTCAGTGCCTCGAACTCGGGGTCAGACAAGACTAGTTCGAACTTGCTACTCGTGATGCTGCCTTCGAGAACGTCATAGCCTTCGTTCAAGAGGCTCTCTCCGAGAGAGGATGCGTCGGGCGTTTCGACGCGCACATGAACGAGACTCTGCGCGCTGGCGGTCGAAGCGAGGAGAAACAAAGAGAGCGTGAGACTGCGAATCATGAAGCTATTCCTCGGGCGTTGAGGGGAGAGCAGCGGGCGGAGCAGGGCTACCCGTTGGTCGGCCATGAGCGGGGGCTTCCGACAATCCTATCACTACTCCGAAATCTGGGGAGGAGAGGTTGGGTTCCTCCAGTGTGGCTCGTCGCGACAGGGCGAAGAGCAAGCGGCGTGCTTACGAAGCAGGCGAGGCCGGAGGCGCGGGTTTGGCGTGCTTCGCTCGCAACCTCATGTTCAGCATCTCGACAGACAGAGAGAAGGCCATCGCGAAGTAGACGTAGCCCTTGTTGAGGTGCTGATCGAATCCGTCGGCAACCAGGAGCACTCCGATCAGGATCAAGAAGGACAGAGCGAGAATCTTGAGCGTCGGGTTCTTCTCGATGAAGGCGCTGACCTTGTCGGCAAAGACCATCATCGCACCGACCGAGATGAGGACGGCCGCGATCATGATCTCGATCCTGTCTGCCATTCCGACGGCGGTGATGACGGAGTCCAAAGAGAACACGGCGTCTAAGAGCACGATTTGAATGATCGTCGACCTGTAAGAAGCGGACGCTTGTTTCTTCTCATGGTGCTCTCCGAGGTCGGTCACCTTTTCATGGATCTCGAACGTGGCCTTGCCGATCAGGAAGATTCCACCGATGAGCAGGATCAGGTTCCGGCCCGTGATCTCGACGTCCAGCATGCTGAAGAGCGGTTTGGTCAGGCTCATCACCCAGCCGATCGCCAGGAGCAAGAGGACGCGCATGATCATCGCGAGGAAGAGACCGAGCCTGCGGGCGGAGGCTTGCCGCGCCGGCTCCAGCTTCGCGGTCAGGATGGAGATGAAGACCAGGTTGTCGATACCCAGAACGATCTCGAGGGCGGTCAAGGTCAGGAACGCGATCAGGTTCTCGGTCGTGAAGAGCTCAGACATCTTGGCCTCGGGTGGCTTGGCGAAGTTTCAAGGAGAGCGGTCGAGAGGGTGAGCGCGCTGCGCACGGGTCACTCAGGATTCAGGATCTCGCGACCATCGACGGTGATTCGTGAGTCGGCTTCGATTTCGAACTCGGTCTTCGTCTCGCGAATGTCCAGGTCGCTCGCGACTATCGAGGCCGGACCCGAGTCGTCGTTGTTCTGATAGACGGAGAGTCCGACCGAGCAGTCGCGGATGCTAACGCCTGCGAGCGTGCAGGCTGAACGATTCTTGGAGGCGACGGCAATCTTGCAGTCCACGAACCAGAGCGCGCGAGCGTCCACAATCGTGTCCTCTCCCGCACTGATGCCCTTGTCGCCGGCACCATTCACACGGAGCGTTTGGATGTCGATCGAGCTCCCCGAGAGATCGATGGCGTCGTCCTTCGCATCGATGATGCTGCAGTTGTTGACCTGGCCCTCGCAGTAGTCGGCGTCGAAGGCATCCGACGCGACGCCCTCGAAGACGCAGTCTTGCAGCAGGACTTGGGTCTCGACGGCATTGAGTGCGTCTTCGGATCTCATGTCGCTGAACCGGCAGCCCTCGAGCCAGACGCTCGAGCGATAGAAAGTGATCGCACCGTTCACCTGCCAGCCTTGTCGATCGATCGAGTGGAGCCCGGTGAATTCGGTGTTGAAGACGATCGACTCTTCGGCCGCGTCGATGACGCAGACGCCCTGCCCGGTTCCGTCCGAGCTCTGAACGCGAACCGGATCCTCGGCCGAGCCGTCGAAGCGGAGCGGTGAGTGGGTAATGATCGCCGAGCTCACCAGCAGATCGATCGTCGTTCCGTCGCCCGCGACGAGAGTCCATCCGCTCGGAAGTACGAGGTCGCGACCGAGAGCGCAGAGCCCGGCATCGAAGGTCACGGTCTTCGCCTCGTCGTCCACCTGCAGAAAGCTGAACTCACGGAAGTTGGGCGCGGAAGAGCGGACCGACGCCGTCGAGAAGGAGACCGGCGACTTGGGAATCACCATGTCCTTGTTGCTCTTCGATGCGCCGAGCACGCGCGTCCGAATCTCGAGCTTCTTCTTCTGCTTGTCCGTCCAGTCCACGTCCGGTGCGTCGAAGCTGACCGTCGTGAACTCGAGCGCCTGGTCGCGCCGCCTCGCTTCCAGTCGAATCGGTCCGTCGAAGGGCGGCGCCGAGGAGTTCTTGCCGAGGTCGAGCTCGATGATCTCGATGGGCAGCTCGAGCAGGTTGCTGACGGACAGCGAGGCCTGCAGCTGATCCATGTAGATCAGGTGCGCGCGCACCGTCTGCTTCGGATCCAGGACGGCCTGGATGACTTTGCGATTCGCCTTGACCGTCTTCCTCGGGGAGACGGCCTCCGGGAACTCGGTCTGGAGCAGAGCGAGGTCCTCGGAGATCGCGCTCTCTTCACGTTCGAGCAACACGTCGAAGTGCTCGGCGTCGATGATCCGACTGAGCTCCGCAACGTAGGTGAGATAGAACTCTTCATCCTCGAAGAGCCTTGTGAACCAAGTTCGGTCGTCGTCGGAGAGCCGCGGAAGACTGAGCTCCGAGGATTGCCCGAGTGTTGCCGCGAGTCCTCTGAACGGACGAATGCCTGCGGGCCCGACGCTGAAGCCGGTGGGGGCCAGTCGACCGAGCACGGGGTCGTAGAGGAACGACAGCTGGCTCCAGCTCGCGGACGGAGTGGTGCCGAGGAGATCTGAGAGTGCGTACAGGCGTGCGAGCTTGACTCGATCGAAGGCCTCGCTCGTCGTCAGCTCTCCCCGTCGGAAGCCTTCGAGCAGGACCTCCGTTCGTCGCTGAACCTCGACATCGACGGCGGTTCCGACTGCGGAGTCGACGACGATCGGTGCGGTATGGAAGCCGTAGGTCGGCGCGCCAGCGTAGTAGCCCTCCGAACTCACGAATCGAACCAGAGGCTTGTTCTCCGCCAGTCCGAGTTCAGCGAGGACCTGTGGCAGGGCTCGCGTCGCCAGATAGAAGCCGTGGTCGGCACCATTGATGCTGAGTGCAACGAGCTCCGGTCGCCGCGTCAGGAATCCCTCGTGCTGAAGAAGGCTAGCCAGGTAGAGCCCACTCGCGAATCCGTGGAGCGCGGGCGAGTCGAGGTAGAGTTCCTTGAGGTACTCCTCGGGTAGCCGCTCCACCGTCTCTACCGCGAGCGGCATCTTGGAGTTCAGGCTCGCGCTCTCTCCATTGCTGCGCAGCCTCATACCGGCGGGGATCCACTCATCCTTCCGACGAAAGCGCGCGCTTGTGAGTTGGGCTTCGCCGAAGAGCGCGTGGCCCTGCGCACTGGCCTCGTCGAACCGCTCCACCAGCTCCGCGAGGTGCCCCGCGTTCAGCTGGAGCTCATGCCGATTCAGATTCTCGGAGAGCAGAGCGAGCTGCTTCTTCGAGTCCGCGTCCAGCTGTCCGAAGTTGCTCTTCGGAATCAGCCCGGCCCGCTCCATCCAGACGCCGGCGAACAGCACGCCGAGAATCCCGGCCAGGGTCAGGACGAGCTTGAGCTTGGAGGTCGGGCTCTTCGGGAATTCGGGGTCGGGGCGGTTCAAGCGGGCAGGCCTCATCGATCAGAGGGGCAGGCTCACTCTAGCAGATGGTCGCCCCTCCAACCCGGCCCTTGGCGCCTCGGAAGACCGAGCTACTTCCGGTTGGCTTCGATGTCGTTCAGGCTCCAGTCGTAGTCCAGGTAGTCGAGTTCGGCCTTCGCGATGAACTCGGCCGCTCCCGGACGAATGTACTTCTGGAGGTACTTGCGCACCGAGCCGTGGTCGCGTTCGAAGTCTTCTACGAACCACTTGAAGATCTCGGAGATCTCGGCCCGCCCACTCTTCGGGTCGAGCTTGTTGCGCAGCGGGTCGTTGATGAAGCCGCGCATCTGTCGATCGAGCTGTTCTTCCAGCTTGTCGGCGGTGAAGGCGCCCGCCATCAAGACGGGGCAGCTGTAGGAAGCGCAGTTGACCGCCGCGTGCACGCGCGCGTCCTTGAACCTCGGACGCAGAATGGCGTGCTCGACGTCGTTCAAGGAGAGCAGGTCGTCGTCGCCCTCGGGATGGAAGGCCTGCAGCTTGATGAACTCCTTGTCCCAGATCTGCCCGAACAGCGCGCCGCCGATGTCCTTGATGCTGCGCACCGGGTAGTTGTCGATCACGACCTGAATCACATGCGCGTTGTAGACGTTGATCCAGAAGGCGTAGCGCTGTTCGCGCGACCACTCCTTCAGCTCGCTCGGGGTGACTCCCTGAAGCTCGGCGATGTAGGCGGTGAGCTGCGCCCTGTCTTCGATCACGCCTTGATAGTCGAGCCACCCATCCTTGACGTGCTTCCGAAGCAGCGCGTCGAACGCGGCGTGCGCGTGATCGAAGCCCTCTTCGCGCTCCGCTTGTTCAACCTCGGCGACGATGACGCCCGAGGGTTCGCTCGTGACCTGCGCTTCAATGTCGGAGCCGACGCAGGTAATGGAAGGAAGGGCGACGAGTGCGGCGGTCAGAGCAAAGATGCGCATGGCGGTGCGAGGGTCAGGGGTCGGTTTGGAGCTCGTCATTCTATTCGAGCCGCCGCAGAACGGCCTCGAAAGCGAGTCGTGACCGGGTTCCAGCCGCTTCGCCGCTTCAATCCAGGTGAGCCTGGTCCGAATCGCCCATCTCTACGCCCGACGGGAAGTACTCCTTCCAGCGCTCGGACACGGTCTTCGCCGTTGCCTCGTCGCAGAAGAGCTCTTCCGGGTAGTCCGGCTTCATGCGCGCGTCGATCAGGACCGGTGCCTGGTGCGACGGGTAGTTGTGCGTCAGCTCGACGGCGCGCGAGGTTAGGTCCGCAGCGGGATCGAAGCGCGTAAAGGTCGTCCACAGGAAGTTCATCGGGCTCTTCGCGGCGCGGTCGGCGTCGTCGGTCAGGACGAGCAGCGGCCAGTCGGCGAAGGCCGGATCGGCGGGAATCTCGGCAGTGCAGTCCGGATCGTCCGCGTAGCTCGGTCCCTCGAGGACCAGGCAGCCGGGGGAGAAAGCGCGCACCTTGCGCACCGGTTTGCGCGGCTCGCTGTGGAACTCGGTCGGCAGCTTGCGAATCGGCTCGCCGCATCCGACCAGGACACCCTTGCTGCCGCGGTTGATCGTCGGGCCCGCGTAGTCGAGCGAGTCCATCGAGAGGTTCGGGAACAGGAAGAGATCGGTACGGAAGTCGGCGCGCTCGAGGATGTGCGTGAGCACCGCGCGGAAGTCGCGCAGGTCCACCGCGGAGTCGGTGAGCAGCAAGAACTTCGTCAGCGACAGCTGCCCTTCGCCGAGAATGCGGAAGGCGTGGCTCATGCTCTCGCGCGCGTAGCGCTCGTGAACAACGGCCGCGGAGAGCGAGTGATAGCCGGTCTCGCCATAGCTCCACAGATCGCGGACGCCGGGCATCACGCGCGGCAGAATCGGAGAGAGCAGGTCCTGCAGGTAGTCGCCGAGGAAGAAGTCCTCCTGACGCGGCTTGCCGACCACGGTGGCGGGGAAGATCGCGTCCTTGCGGCGTAGCAGCGCCGTGCAGTCGAAGCGCGGGTAGTCGTGAGTCTCCGAGTAGTAGCCGTAGTGATCTCCGAAAGGCCCTTCGGCCTGGCGCGCGCCCGGCTCGACCTGTCCGACCAGCGCGAACTCGGCGTCGGCCAGGAGCGGCAGCGGTCCGGCGGGATTGTCGGAGAGCTTGAGCTTGCGGCCGAGCAGGAGACTGCCGAGCAGCAGCTCCGGAACGTTCTCGGGCAGAGGCGCGATGGCGGAGAGGATCGCGGCGGGCGGACCGCCGACGTGAATGTTGACGGGCAGGGCCTGGTTCAGGCGCTCGGCCTCCGCCAGGTGGAAGCCGCCGCCCTTTCCGATCTGCATGTGCAGACCGGTGTGCGAGTCGTCGTAGATCTGGATGCGATACATGCCGAGGTTCGACGTGTGCGTCTCGGGATGTTCGGTGTAGACGAGCGGCAGCGTGATGAACGGCCCGCCGTCGCGCGCCCAGGTGCGCAGCGCGGGGAGCTTGGTGAGCTCGGGCGAGCGCTCGACGATCTCGGTGACGGAGCCGCGCGAGACACGCTTCAGCCCGACGCGGGCGAGGGAGGAGAACAGCTTGCGCTGACCCCAGAGCTTGCCGAGGGTCGGCGGCATCAGCTCCTCCGGCAGATCGGCGGCGCGTCGGACGAGCTCTTCCGGCTCGTGACCGAAGGCCAGCTCGATGCGCCGGCGGTTGCCGAACAGGTTGGTCGCGACCGGGAAGGAGCGACCCTTGACCTTCTCGAAGAGGAGCGCCGGTCCGCCGGCCGCGATGACGCGCCGGTGAATCTCGGCCAGCTCGAGGTCGGAGTCGACCTCGGCGCTCACTCGGGCGAGCTGGCCATCGCTCTCGATAGCGCTTAGAAACAGCCGTAGATCGGTGGGAGCGGGACTCATCGCGCGCGGAGCCTACCGTTCGCGGCCGAGAAGGCCCACGATGGGCTGGAACGAATCGAGCGGACTCGCGACCGAAACCGCGAGGACAGGCCCGGGTTGATGACCAGCCCGGCGAAAGGCCCTCTTCATCATGCTGAACACGACCCACGCACTTGGTCTGCTGGCGCTCTTCGCCGCAGGTGTCCCGTCCGTCCTCCCGAGCGCCCCGCTTCCCGGCTGGGAGCGAGACGAGATTGCGGGCGAGATTCGATGGGATGCGCGCGCCGCGGAGCACCTGCTCAATCGCGCCGGATTTGGCGCGGCGCCGGAGGAGATCGAGGATGCGGTCGAGGCCGGGCTCGAAGCGACGGTCGAGCGGATGATCGCGCGCGCGAAGCAAGGCGACCTGCCGTTCTTCGCTCAACGCCTCTCGCCCCAGGACGGGGTGATGATGGAGGCGGAGATGATGGGGGAGGAGATGGAGATGGACTCCGCCGCGAGCGACGAGGAGCGCGAGCGGATGATCAAGGAGTATCGCCGGCTCAACGCGGAGCAGCTCGATCGCTTCTTGAACTGGTGGGTAGCGAACATGCGCCGGGGGACAAACCCGTTGGGCGAGCGGATGACGCTCTTCTGGCACGGCTGGTTCACGAGCTCCTATCGCGACGTGAAGAGCTCGTTCGAGATGATCCAGCAGAACGAGCTGTTTCGCGCGCACGGGCTCGGGAACTTCGGTGAGCTGGTCGTAGCGATTGCGCGGGATCCCGCGATGCTCGAGTACCTCGACAACGACTCCAATCGGCGACAGCGCCCCAACGAGAACTTCGCGCGCGAGCTGATGGAGCTCTTCACGCTCGGCGAGGGGCAGTACACCGAGGACGATGTGAAGGAGGCCGCGCGCGCGTTCACGGGTTGGACGGATAGGCGCGGCACCTTCGAGTTCAACGACCGCCGGCACGACAAGGGACGCAAGACGATCCTCGGCCGGACGGGCAGGTTCGGCGGCGAAGAGGTGATCGAGATCCTGCTCGAGCAAGCGGCGTGCTCGCGGTATCTCGCGAACGGAATGATTCGCTACTTCGAGGGCCAGGAGCCGAGCGCGACGCGCCTGGGGAGCTATGCGAACCTGTTGATGAAGAACGACTACGACATCTCGCTCTTCCTGAAGGAGCTCTTCACGGATCCCTCCTTCTATCGCAGCGAGGTCGTCGGGACTCGAATCGCGGGACCGCTCGACTTCCTCGTCGGGAGCACGCGGCGCTTGAACATCGAGCCGCCCGCGCGAGCGCTTCAGCTCGGCTCGGCCGCGCTGGGCCAGCGCCTGCTCGATCCGCCGAACGTGCGCGGATGGGAGGGCGGCGAGGCCTGGGTGACGACGGGGACGCTGATGATGCGCAGCAACCTGGTCGGCAGCTATCTCGGGCTGGTCGACACGAAGGAAGAGCTCTCCGACCGCGACCGCGCGATGCGCGCGCTGCGTCGCGCGAACTGGGGACCGAACCTCAACTTCACCGCGCACCTCGACCGCGCGGGCATTCGCCACGACGCGGAGGTCGTCGAGTTCATGCTCGAGACGCTGCTCGCGATTCCGCCGAGCGATGAGTCGCGCGCGGTCTCGAAGAACTTCCTGGAGAGCGTTCGAGCGGAAGCGGCCCTCGCCGATGGCGAGCTCCTGACGGCCGGCGAAGACTCCGAGCTCTGGCTCCGCCGCCTCGCGCACATCATCCTCTCGCTCCCCGAAGCCAACCTCAACTAGAGCGCGTCACCATGAACTCTCCCTTCGATCGACGGATGCTGCTCGGCAGAGCGGTTGGGCTGGCCGGACTCTCCCTCACTTCGCGGTTCCCGTTCAAGCTGCTCGATGAGCCCAAGCCTTCCGAAGAGGGCACGCTCGTCTTGCTCCAGCTGACCGGAGGCAACGACGGTCTCTCGTCTCTGATTCCCTGGGCAGACGACGGCTACGCGGCCGCTCGCAGGTCGATTCGATTCACCGAGGAGGAAGTGCTGCGGCTCGACGACTATCGCGGGCTTCACCCGAACCTCGAGTTCATGCGGAGCCAATACGACGAGGGGCGCGTCGCGATCGTGCAGGGAGTCGGCTACCCGAATCCGAATCGCTCGCACTTCAAGTCGATGGATATCTGGCACTCGGCTTCACCGAACGGGCGTGCGGTTAAGAGCGGATGGATCGGGCGGTTGTCCGAAGCGCTGAGCGTCAGCGGCTACAACCCCGAGCGCGTCGTCCACGTCGGCGGAAGCCTGCCCTACTCGCTCTACTCGAACACAAGCCCCGCCGTCAGCTTCGTGCAGCCGGACAACTACCGCTGGATCGGAAACGAGCCGGAGATGAACGATGTCGCCGACCGCGTCGGGCCCGAGCCGGGGGCGGGAGCGGTCGGACACCTGCGCAGTGTGATGCGCGATGCCGCCGCTTCTTCGCGACGCATTCGAACGGCCGCGACGGGCTACGAGACCGAGGTCCGCTATCCGAACAGCAGCCTGGCGAGCTCGCTCCGCACCGCCGCCGCGCTGATCAAGAGCGAGCTCGGTTGTCGAGTCATTTCGCTGCAACAGACCGGCTTCGACACGCACCAGGGGCAGCGCAATGTGCACAGTCGCTTGATGTCCGAGCTCGATGCGGCACTCAGCGCATTTCAGACCGACCTCGCCGGCTCCGAGGCTGGCCGCAAGACGGTCACCCTCGCGTTCTCCGAATTCGGCCGACGCGTGATCGAGAACGGCTCGAGCGGAACGGATCACGGCACGGCGGGTCCGATGTTCATGCTCGGCGAAGGCGTCTCCGGCGGCTTGCACGGCGAGCACCCCTCACTCACCGAACGCGACGGCGACGACCTGATCTTCACGACCGACTTCCGCTCCGTCTACGCGACGGTGATCGAGGATCTCTTCGGTGTGGGCTCCGACCGAGTTCTCGGAGCGAAGTACGACAAGCTCCCCCTGCTCGGCTAGTAGTCGGCGCCTACGACTGGCCCTCGTCCAGGAGCTCGCGGAGCTGCAAGGTCCACTTGTGCATGCCGTGGTAGGCATGTCCCCAGCGCTGGAAGCACTCGATCACCAAGAAGGGTGTGCCGCCTCGGCAGGCCTTCATCGCGACGATGGACGAGCCGGTGGAGGCGCTCGTGATCTCCAGCTCCGCCGAGATGCCACCCATATCGAACGGTACGACCAGAATGATGCCGACGATGTTCGCGAGCACACTCGAGGGATCGACGTCCGTGATTGCCGTGCGCACGATGCCTGTCGACTCTCGCGGTGAATCAACGATCTCGTAGCCCTCGCCGAGATTGCGTTTCAGATAGTTCTCGAAGGCCCGCTTGAGATCGCGAGCGTCCTCGTCGTCGAGCTCGACTTCGGAGTCCTCGGCGAGTCGAATCTCGATCGGCGCAATCCAGAGCGAGTCGATCGAGTGGGAATTCGCATCGCGGTAGAGCCAAATCTCGTCGGGAATGAACGCGACCGTTTGCTCCGGTACGCTCTCCAGCCGGTCATAGTCATCGAGAAACCCGGTCTTCTGCATGGAGAGGGAGGCGCAGCTTCCCGAGAAGAGAGAGATGGCCAGTGCGGCGGCCGTGTGCGTGTGCATGCTCGAAACTCCTCGGCGAGAGAGCGAGCGTAGGACGCTCGCGGCCTTACTGCAGCCAGCCAGCTGCGACGTCCGAGTCTACTCTTACGACTTCGAAGAGTGAGGCGATTAGCTCGCTGTCATCGCCGACGCCGTGCGGGTTGTAGAACTCCCAAGCCACTTTGCCGTCACGCGTAACTTCGAAGGCGCGGCCGGGATCTGTCTCCGTGATGAGCAGGTTCTTGTTCGGTAGTTCCTGAACAGTTCCGCAGGTCTCGCTGTAGAACTCCTCGCCGGGCTTCGTTCCATACTGCCAGACGACCTCGCGAGTCAGCGGGTCCATGAGCACGACGCGCGAGCGACCGAGCTGCCACTGGTTGTCGAAGTAGAGCAGGTGCCCTTCCGAAGTGATCTTCGCGTCGTGCTGTAGGGACGATGAACCCGTCATGGACCAGACGACCTTCTTCTCGACGGGGTCGAGGACCGCGATCATGTCCAAGTGCCGGAGCGAAAGCAGGATGTTGCCCTGTGCGAACTCCGGAACTCGCTCCGCGATACTTCCATCGAGAACCTTCAACGAGTTGGTGTGAAAGATGTCGCGGTGACTCCCAGTCATGCTCCGGTCTTTCTCCTTGGTCCAGAAGTCGATCGCCGGCTGGATCCACGAGTGCTCAGCCTCGGCATTCAGGAAGCACTGATAGATCGATAGCCATGTGGGAGCCGCTTCCTCGGAAGTGAAGTGAATCACGTAGTCGTGAAGAATCGTCCTCCGGTTGGATTGACGCTCGGGCGGACGAAGAGAGGAGAGCTTCTTGATCGTCGGAACGGCCGATTCCATGAGCATGGTCTTTCGGCCCAGAGTGTAAAGTTCTCCGTTCTCGAAGACCTGAATATCGTGGTGCGCAGAGATAGGTTTTGCCCACAAGACTTGCGAGTCTCGATCGAGCTTGACCATTCCCAAGCTCTCGAAAATGCCGATCACGTCTCCGTTGTCGAACAGGTAAGCGCGCCTCCAAAAGTGTGCGTCTCCACGCTCGGCGTCTTTGACTCGCTCGGGCCAGAGGTCCGTGAATTTCGCTCCCCATTCGTGGACGACATTGCCGTCCATGTCGAAGAGCTGAGCGCCGGGGACGTGGCCGGAGACCATGAAGTTCAGGCCGGGCACGCTGAGTCCGGAGAGGTGTCGCGTAACCCCCGAGAGTTCGGAGGCCGGTTGGCTCCCGGCCGCATAGCCGATCGAGGCGAGCGGGTCGTCTTCCTCGGGCTGCGATTCTCGTCGCGCCCGAAAGCGTCCCCTGGTCGAGTTCTTGCCCAGGTCGTCCGGAGGCTGTGCGGTGTCGTCATGATTGCCAGCAGGGCTGGCGCTCTCGGTGCCAGGAGCGCTGACGCTCTCGGTTCCAGCAGGGCTGGCGCTCTCGGTGCTCGCGGGCCTGATGCTCTCGTTGTCAGCAGGGCTGATGTTCTCGGTGCTAGCCGGGCTGGTGCTCTTGGGAGCCGTTTCGGAGCAGCCGAGCGCAATCGAACCGATGACTAGAACTATCTGGAAAGTGAGGGATGAATGGACGTTCATGGTGAGGAAAGGAGGGCGAATCTGAACGATCGCAGGCTGAGTATTCGCACGGCAGTCGGAGTGCACGCAAGTTGCGAAGAGTGCGATCGCGGTCTTGAGGGGCTACAAATTCTAGCTTGGCGGAGAGAGAGCGAAGCGCCAAATAGAGCGATCCACGCAATAGTCGCGTTGAATCTAGCTCAGTACCCCTCAGTCATCGCCGAGGTACCCGAGAGCCTGGAGCTCTTGCATCTGCTCCGCTCGGGGGTCAATGGAGGTCGCCTGAAGGCTCCGGATCTCGTTCTGAATCTCGCCAGGGTTGTCAGGAAACTCTGCGGCGACCAGTTGGTAAGCCTGAATCGCACGGCCCGTCTCTCCGAGGGACGCCAGTGTCCTCGCTCTCTGGAACAGTGCTTCCCTGCGCTTGCTGTAGTTCGGGAACCGAAGCGCAATGGCATCGAGCTCCACCAGTGCATCCTCGTATCTCAGCAATTCGAAGTAGACCGTGCCGAGGCGATGTCGAATCGCGGCATGCTCCTCGTCCGACCTCGCGAGGCTGGCTGCGTCTCGGTAAATCTCCAGTGCGCGATCGATTCTTCCTCTCGACACGAACCCGTCGCCGCGCTCAAGAAGGATCGCAATGGAACGCGAAACCGTCTGTTGCTCGCTACCTAACCACTGGAAGCCCCACACCAGCAGTATGGCTGCAGCCGCCGCGGCCATGAGGAGCACTGGCGAGCGCAAGACTCGCAGGCGAGGCTTGCCCACTCTCGCTCGAGCGAGGATCTCGTCGGCCATTTCGTCCGAGACATCCTCTTCCGGTATCTCGCGGTAGGCGTCGCTGATCGCTCGATAGGAGCGCAGCGTCTCCGCGCACGTCTCGCAAGTTGCGAGGTGCTCTTCGACCCTCGCTCTGGAGGTGGGATCGAGCGCGTCGTCGAGGAGATCGACGAGCAGCTCTTCCGTCTGTTCGCAATTACTCATGCAGGCACTCCGATAGTGAAGGAAGGCTCTCGGAAAGTCGCTGGCGAAGATTGGCCAGGGCGTAGCGCATGCGGCTCTTGACCGTTGCGAGCGGGTGGCCGGTCAGCTCGGCGATGTGTTGGAACTCGAGGCCGCCGCGCTCGCGCAGGAGGAAGACCTCGCGTTGCTCTTCCGGAATGCGGAGCAGCGCGGCCTCGATGCGCTCCCGCAGCTCCTTGTCCTGTGATCGCGAGACCGGATCCGCGCCGAGCTCCTTCGAGGGAAGCGACGCGAAGCGATCGACCTGCTCGTCATTCGCCGTTGTCATCGTGGTCTCCTCGTCCTGGCTCTCTCGAAGTCCGGTCCTCCTGCGATGATCGGTGAGCGCATTGTGCGCGATCCGAAAGAGCCAGGAGCGAAAGCTTCCCGTCGGCCGGTACCCGACACGGCCGCGAACCAGGCGCAGGAAGATCTCCTGGAAGAGGTCCTCGGCGGCCGCCCGATCGCCGAGGTTGTGGAGTAGGAATGTGAACAGCGGGCGGCGGTGCCGTTGGAAGAGCGCTTCGAAGGACGCAGCATCCCCGCCGGCGTAGGCCAGCATGAGCGCTTCGTCGGTGGACTCTTCGGATTGCGCCATGGATGGGGGGACTCGTCGCTCGAGTCGCTGAGTTAGTCAGAGCTCGAGTACCCGAGTGCGCGCAAGTCGGTTTCCAATTGGAAGTCTCGTCGCGTGACTGGGTTCGATTTAGTCGATTCGATCTTGTGCAGCATCTGCTTCATGTTTTGGAGCATCTTGATCAGCTCCGCACTCCGATACTCCGTGTCGTTCAGGAGCTTACAGTTGCGATAGCGAGCGCGGAGCAACTCTTGCGCCTTGCCGTACTGTCCAACCTTCTGAAGCTCCATGGCGTCCAGGATCGCCTCCGCGTTCCGCACCACTTCGACCTTGATCAAGACGTCCATACGCTTGAACAGCTCGACCTGTTGGATGTCGCGCGTGAACTGTTGCACGAGCGCTTCGTTCTGGATCGCTCCAGCCTCGTGCGTATGGGCATCCACGTACTCGAGGCGAGTCGTGGCAAGCTCCGTGCGCGTACCTGCGCGACCTCGCACGCGCAGCCGAACCACGACCTTCTTCCGCTCGCCGTCGATCATGTCCGGGATCCGCAGGCGGACGACGCGACCCTCGCGGGAGTGCGAGTAGCCGTAGGCCTCGCCGAAGCTCACGCCGGGCGCCAGCTTCAGCTTGAGGTCGATGTCGCGCGCAACCACACGTGAGAGCTCGTCGATCTCCCGATCGAGGTGCTGGCCGACCGACTCCGGATCGCCCACGTAGTAGTAGTTACCCCCGGCGTGCTGAGCGATGCCGCTCATCAGGTCTTCGTCATAGGAGAGGCCCATGCCCATCGTCGAGATGCGCACGCCACGCTCGCGACACTGACTCGCGCGCATCTGGATCTGCAGCGGGTCCGTCACTCCCTCGTTGGCCATTCCATCCGACAGCAAGAGCACACGATTCATGCGCTCGCTGTCGTAGTGCTTCAGGACCTCTTCGTAGCCGGCCATCATTCCGCCGTGCAGGTTGGTCGAGCTTCCGCTCTCGATCCCGCGAATGGCCGACAGGAAGACCTGCCGATGACTTGCCGGTGTCGAGGGGACGAGCGTCTGAACGGTGGTGTCGTAGACCGCGATCGACAGGTGATCGTTCGGCTTCAGCCGACCGACCAGCTGCTCGGCCGCGCTCTTCGCATAGGGCAGCTTGTCCTCCGTCCCCATCGAGCCGCTGCGATCGATGACGAGCGCGAGATTCATCGAAGGCCGCTGCCGCTTGGGCCGCTCGATCTTCTGCGCCTGCAGCGACAGGTACAGGTAGACATCCTGCGGCGAGCCGGCGAGGACGAAGGGGTGGCTCGTCGCGCTTCCGAACGAGAGCACGGAGTCGAATGGGCTCGTCGCCGCTTCCGTAAAGCTGTCGGCGGGCGGGCGAGTGAGCTGGCTCAGACCGACGGCGAGAGAGACGACGAGGGCGGGGAGCAGTGCTTTATTCATGCTAGACCTCATTGGTCAGGCGATGAACGCACGAGCCCCCGGGCGAGATTCAGCGATGTGGAGAAAACCCGACGCGTTGCCCACTTCGAGCTCTCAGCCCGCCGAGAGGATCGTGTGCAGGCGCACGATTGCCGCTCGATCCAGGTCGAGCTCGAGCTTCGGGTAGGCCTCACCGAACTGGGCCCAGCGGAAGTCGGACCAGCGGTCGACCAGCCGAAGCTCACGTCGCTCGGGCGCAACGCGGAATCCGAAGTTCCACTCGATGATCTCTTCGTCGCCGAGGACCGAGCGCGCCGGCATCTTCAGGTCGATCAGTTCGGCGGGGCGGTTGAGGCCGAGCTCCTCACTCACCGACCGGCGAATGGCCGTTTCCATTTGGTCACCCAGGCCGATTTGACTATGCAGGGGACCCCAGAAGCTCTCGATGCCCTGGCTGCTGCGCACGAGCAAGTAGCTCGGCTGCTGCTCGAGCATGTCGTACACAAAAACTTTGACGCGATGGATGAACTCGATCATGTCGTCAGACCTTGTAGGAACATAGCGCGAAAAAGCGGGTTCCAGGCCCGCGGAGAACGCGATGATCCAACTTTTCTTATCGTACGCGACATCGACGAACTTGGATGTAGTTGAGAGATTCTGGTGCTAGCAGAAGAACAACAGCGGCTCGAAGCGCTCATCGACTGGGAGAAGCGGTCTCGCGGCGCTCCGAGTGGAACGCAGGGAAGCGGAATGCGGGTCACCGTCGAGCCCGCGCGCGATCTCTTGGCGCGGCTCGGGAATCCCGAGCAGGGGCTACGGGTCGTGCACGTCGCGGGCACGAAAGGCAAGGGCTCCGTCGCTGCGCTCGTGGCGGGCTCGCTCGAGTACGCAGGGCTACGTACCGGCGTCTTCGCGTCGCCGCACGTCGAGCGCATCAACGAGCGCATTCGGATTGGCGGAGCGGAGATCGAGGATGACGAGCTTGCGGTCGTGCTGAAGGCCGCGCTCGACGCGCAGGAGGCGGCTCGTGACGAGGGCACGGCCGGGCGCGATGCGAGCTGGTTCGACGTGTTGACGGCAGCGGCCGTACTCGCCTTTCGACGCGCGGAAGTGGACTGGGCGATCGTCGAATGCGGGCTCGGCGGAAGGCTCGATTCGACGAATGCTCTCTCCGGCGAGGTCTGCGTAATCACCAATATCGACCTCGAACACACCGATGTGCTGGGGGAGACGCTGGCCGAGATTGCGAGCGAGAAGGCGGGCATTCTGGACGCCGGTTCGACCCTCGTGACGTCCGTCGGCCCGACGACCGAGGCGGGCGCGGTCATCGAAACTCGCGCAAAAAAAGTGGGAGTCCCGATACTTCGCCCGGAGCTCGCGGGGCTCTCGATTCTCGAGGAGAATGCGGAGCTTGCGCGCTGTGTCTTGGCGGAATTGGGTCGGCGCGGTGTTCGGGGCGGTGGAGGAAAAGCTCTAGACCTGACGGTTCCCGAATCGGTGCTGGCGGCCTCGAGACTGCCGGGGAGATTAGAGGTCCGTGAGGTGGATGGCGTTCGTGTGATTCTCGACGGCGCACACGTCGCTTCCAGTTTGGAGCGAGTTCTCGGAGATCTGGAGCGAGCGGAACTTCTTTCCGGGGCTCCGCTGGTCTGCATTTTGGGCGTGGGGAAAGACAAGCAGTTGGAGGCCTTGCTAAAGGTGCTTGTGGAGAGGGTCGATAGGCTCGTCTGCACGACCGTGGGCATGGGACCCGTCCGCTCTCCAAGGGAAATCCAAGAAGTGGCGGCGGATCTTCGACTGGCAGCTGAAACGGCTGTTGGGCCCCGGGGTGCCTTGAAGCGCGCTCTCGAACTTGCAGGCCCAGACGGGGTCGTTCTCGTCACCGGTTCGCTGCACCTGATCGGTGCAGTACGACCACTCCTACTCCCAACCAAGACATGTTGACGATCGTATCCGACCTGTTCCTGACGGACTCCTTCTTGATCAAGGGGCAGGTGGAGAACAAGTACACTCGGTTGAGCCAGCTCCTCGACGAGTACCGCAAGTACCACCTGAAGATCCGCAACGCGACCCTGGTCGATCTCGGGACTCAGGATCGGATTCAGACGCCGCTGCTCCACATCAATGTGGACGAGATCATTCTCGCGCACGAGTTCCTCGACAACGCCGGCGATCCGCTCGCTGCCCAACTGGCCGACGAGGAGAGCGAGGCGCACCGCGTGCGCGTCTTCTACACTGGAAACCTGAACGTCGAGATTAGCGGCAACGTTCGGCCCAACAGCTACGAGAGCGGCGACCGTGCGACGCGACGCTTCTTCGTCATGAAGGAGCCGGAGGTTCGCGGCTTGAACTTCCGCGGCGACCAGGACCTCAAGCTGCTCAAGGATTTGCCCTACGCGATCCTCAACAAGAGCCGCGTGTCGTACATCTACGACTTCAATTAGCGAGATCTGAGCGCGCGAGGAGCGCCTGCATGCGCTCCACCCAGGGCTCGGCGGCAAGCGGCAGCACGACGTGCCCGGCCTTCTCGAGAATCGTGAGCTTCACGTCCGGAATCTTGGCGGCCATCGCTTCCGACGACGGAATCGAATCGACGATGCGGTCGTGCGTCGAGGCGAAGAGCTGGACCGGCTGGCTCAGGTTGGGAAGCTCGTCCCGGAAGTCGACGGTCGCGATCATCTTCATGCGACGCAGGTAGCCGTCGTCGAGACCGAAGAGCGGAGCTCTGCGAAAGTCGCGGGTCGCCTGAGCATCGCGCCGGGGAGCGAGCATGAGTGCGGGCGCGAAGAGGTGGCGAATGATCTGGTAGCCGAAGGAAGGCATGACCGACAGGACGGCGCCGGTGAAGGCCAGGCTCTTCTTGCCTTCGTAGTGGACGAAGCTGTTGACGATCGCGAGGGCGGCGACGCGCTCGGGAAAGTCGAGAGCCAGCCGGACGGCCACGGCGCCTCCGAAGGACTCGGCCAGCACGAGGGCGCGATCGATGCCCGCCTCGTCGAAGCCTTCGATGATGCTCGCCGCGAGCGAGGCGTAGGTGTCGCCACCTTCGGGCGCGGGTCCGCTCGCGCGATAGCAGAACCGAACGAGGCGAAAGTGCGACTCGAGCTTCGGCCTCGTACCGAGCAGGAGCTCGCCACTTCCGTCGATGCCGGGGACGTAGACGAGCGGCGGCCCGCTGCCGGCGTCGCCGCGAATCTCAGCTCTGTGCGGAGTGCTCTCGCTCATCGTTCGCGGTGCTCCTTGATGAACTTGTCGAGTGCGGACGCGACAATGCCATTGCCGGTCTCCGAGAGGTGATAGCCGGTGAAGAGCGCGCGTGGGCGGCCCTTGGCCGCGTACTGGCGGAACATGACGAGCAGCGGTTCACTCAGGTCGACGACGGGAATGCCGAGCGACTCCAGCTCTTCCACCAGACCACTCCAGTAGCGATCGCCGCTCTCGGCCAGCGCTTCGAGATCCTCGAAGGTTGGAAAGATCAGGACCGGCGCGAGCTCTGCGCCATCTGCCATCGCCATGCGATGGAAGCTCTCGAGGATCGCGACGCTGACACGATAGGGCTCACCCTCGTGATCGACCCACAGCTTGCGCGGCTGGCGCTCGCGGTAGGCGACCCAGCCCATCATCAGCCGCATCAGCGATGAGGCGCGCCCGGTGAGGACGTCGGGACCGCGCCAGTACTCGTCCTCGGCCAAGCGGTCGAGCACGCTGTCGTCTCGGACTGCACTCAGTAGCTCCGCTTCCGTCTCGAAGGGCTGCGGTACGAGAACGAGCTCGTCCCCTCGGAGCTGAAAGCGCGGCTTGGAGCGCGTCAACGCACTCGTCAGCGACCACATCGGACGATAGCGATTGACGTTGCGCCCGATGTTCTCGAGCAAGAGCCCGATCACGACCACGTCGGCGCCGAGCTTCCGGCCGACCTTCTGATAGCGCAGGAAGGCCTGGTCGGTACCGTACCCACCGACGCCGAAGTTGATCAGCTCGATCTTCTTCTTGCGCCTCTCGTAGATCTGGCCCCAGCTCTTGCGGTCCGAGACCTCTTCGCACCACACGAAGGAGTCGCCAAAGGCCAGAACGCGCGTGATGCCTTTGCCCGGGCGCGCCGTGTACTCGCGCTTGCCGCGCGAGGCGAGCGAGTTGGTGTGCGCCGAGCCGTCCGTGTTCCTCGCGTTCGGGAAGTAGGTCCAGCCCAGGTCGCGATCGAATCCGCCGATCGAGTTGCGCTCTTCGCGCGGCCTCTCCAGTGAGGCGAGGAACTCCGCCTGTCGCTCGACGTGCGTGATCGCGCCGAAAGGCGGGAGCGGCTTGCCCGCGAACATGCCGTCCTGGATGAAGAGCGCCGAGATCAGGACGTCCACGAACACGATGGCTGCGGTGGCGCTGACCAGGAGCGTGAGGAGGCGGCGGCGAAGGGGTGACATGGGAGTGGGGTGGGCGAGCGTGCTCAGCCGGCGGGCTCGTCGTCCGGGAACGATACGGCGGCGCGCGCGGAAGTGCAGTCGCGAAGTTCGCGACAAAACTCCTCGACCTCGGGCTCCGGCAGCTGGAGTTCGAGCTGCACTTCGGCGTCGTAGCTGGAGGCCGTCGGGGTGATCGAGCGGGCGGCGAAGAGTGCGCTGACGGCGGCCGAGCACTCGTAGGGGTGGTCCACGATCAGGCGCCTGGTGATGACGACGGTGCGCAGCGGCGCGCGATCCAAGATCTGTCCAGCGGCTCCACCGTAGGCGCGCATCAGGCCACCGACGCCGAGCTTCGTCCCGCCGAACCAGCGCGTGACCACGACGACGAGCTCGGTCAGACCGTGGCCCTCGAGCTGTTGCAGGATCGGTCGTCCAGCAGAGCCGCCCGGTTCGCCGTCGTCGCTGGACCGAAAGACGGCGCCGTCGCGACCCAACCGAAAGGCGAAACAGTTGTGGCCCGCGCTCGAGAACTCCGCGCTCACCGCGGCGACGAACTCCATGGCCTCGTCGATCGAGCTCGCCGGCGCAACCGTGATGACGAAGCGCGAGCCCTTGATGCGTTCGATCTCGTGCCGAAAGACCCCGGCCACTGTCTGGAACTCACTGGTCACGCCGAGACTCTAGCAGTACCGCTTTCCTCCCGCGGGGAGTATCGTCGCGGAATGATCGACGGGCTCGAGACGGAAGAACGCGGACGCTCGACCGAGCACTGGTTCGTCCTGTTCGGCGCGCTCATGATTCCGGTCGTGATGGCGCTCATGGCGATCTGGTTCACTCCGGACGAGCGCGGCTTCGGCACGCACGAACAGCTCGGCATCCAGCCGTGCATCACGCTCGAACTCTGGGGAGTTCCGTGCCCCGGCTGCGGCGTGACGACCTCCGTGACACTGGCGGCGCAGGGCAAACTGCTCGACTCCTTCCTGGCGCAACCGCTCGGCTTCCTGCTCGCCATCGGAGGGCTCCTGTTCACCTTCTGGAGCCTCTGGCTGACGCTGCGCGGACGCGATCTCTACGTGACGATCATGGAGCTTCCGTTCGCCAAGCTCTGGCGCCCGCTCGTCCTCGTTGTGCTGGTCTCGTGGATCTACAAGTGGATCCGGACCGTGAGCACTTAGGCCGCCCAAGATTTCTGGGCGCGGGCGGAACTTCAGGGGTGTGGGCTGGTTTCTGAGCACCGATTCGAAACCCACAGGCAAGACCCATGAAGAAAACAGCATCCACACTCCTACTCGCCGGCCTCCTGACGCTCCCGATCGGGGCTCAAGAAGTGACCGAAGAGGCGAGATCAGAGACGAAACAAGAAGTGAACATTGAGGGCGCGGAGCGGGGACGACACGGCGGCCATTCGAAGCTGCGCGGGCGTCACGAAAATGGCGAGAAGGGCGCGCGGAGCGAGCGCTTCCGAGAAGGACGGCGAGAGGAAGTCGGGCGCGGAATCCGCCGCGAGCTCGGCGACCGTCGCGGACAGATCGGACAAGTTCGCAGAGGCGGCTCCGAATTCGGCGGGGAGCGGGATCGCTCTCGCAGGATCGGCCGCCACTCGACCCGAGTTCAACCGCGTCGCGGCGCCGAAAGTCGTAGAGGCGCAGAGCGCGGACGAGCCGAAGGACGCAGAGGCGACGGCCGCGGTACCGAAGGGCCGAGAGGCGGCAAGTGCAAACAACATGGCGAGATGGGACGCGGTAAGGACGAGATTCGATCACGAATCGGCCGTCAAGGAGATCGCCTGAGAGACTCCGGCCGCTCCCGCGGTAGCGACAGGGGCCGATTCGGTCCCCGCGGCGGCGAGCACCCGCGCCGCTTCGAAGGCCGCCGCTAGAAACCAGCTCCGTACGGAGCAATCGCTGGGCGGGATCATGTTGCGATGGCTAGCAACATGATCCCGTTTTTATGGCTCGCCTGTCCGCGCAACCCACTCATCTACAGTGCCTACCCCGCTCGTCATGCTGCCGGGCGGTCCGGTGCGGTCCGAGTTCAGGCTCCCCATGGAAGTGCAGATGCGCTGTTGAGGCCGGCAAATCCCCCTCTAGCGCGGATTATTCATGAGCCGCGAGAGAAAACGTCGCGACTCGGTTCCTGCTGGTGCTTTGCGTGCGTCGGACCCACAGACGACCTTGTAAGGTCGTCGAGGACGCTGGCGTGCGCAAAGTGCCGGCAGGGGCCGAGAGGCCGGCAACGCCGGCCGTTCGTGGCGTTTGCTCCGTGTGGTCATGAATAGTCCGCGCTAGAGGCCGAGAGGTGGCAATTTGCACCCGCACCTTCGCAAGAAGATTGCGCTTCCCGTAAGCCGGTAAGCTCATGGGGATGAAAGCGAATGGAGTTCTGACGCTCGCAGCGTGCGGCTCGCTCTTGGCTGGCGCACTACTCCACTTCGTGTTCGGGACGGATGCGGACATGATCGTCGTTGCCGCTCCAGACACCATTGCGATCTCTCGATTCCAAGCGCCGGAGTCCGCTTCGATCGAATCGCCCAAGCGCGAAGACGTCGCGACCGGAAGCACTCGAACGAAGCTGCTATCCGGTCGGGGCGCGTTCACGCCGAAGCGCGCCACGGAATCTCCGATCGACGAGCGCACGCTCTCCATCGAGGTCGTCCTGAGCGATGGAACGCAGGGCAAGGACGTCTCACTCTGGCTCGTGGATGTGAGCAGAGAGAAGAACGCGCCGGTCGGCTTCACCGCGGAGCGACCGAAGTACATCTCACGTTGGCTGCGCTCGAACTCCAGAGGTCTCGGCACGTTCGAGCATGTGCCCGTTGGTCGCTGGAGGGTCTGGGCACAAGACCGCTTCGACATGTATCACCCCAGTGAGGTGATCGACGCGAGAGAGGAGAGCGAGTCGATCGAGCGTCGCGTCGTCATTTCGGTTCCCGACGACACATTCAGCATCGAGGGCGTGGTCGTCACCGCCGGGGGAGCACCCGTGCCGACTCCCGTAGTCTCGATCGTCACGTCGGGCGTCGAGTTTCGAGGGGGAATCCAGACCTCCATGGATGGGAGGTTCGTGATTCGCAGCGATCGAGAGATCGAGGACGCGAAGGTCTACGCGAGTAGCAGGAAGGACCCGTTCATGCAGGCCATGGTCGCCGGCGTTCGCGGAGGCGAGCACGACTTGGTCTTGAAGCTCGAGCCTCCGCGCTGGGTCACCTTCGATGTCTGGGGAGCCGGCGAGTGCCTCAACTCGACGGCGAAATTTAGTTTGGTGGTCGATCGTGAGGACGGCGAGCAACGCTTCGACCAGGAGCGCACCGTGCTCCTCGAGAGTGGAAGTCGAAGCCGGTGGAGACTCCCGCCGGACCCGTTCCGGGTCGTGGTCAATCAGCCGGGCTTTCACGCGGCGACTTCTGCGCGATACCTACCGGAGTCCGTCGGCGAGATCATTCGCATCGACCTCGAGCCGCTCCCGCGAGTGCGTGTTCGCGTCTTTACGAACGGCTCTCCCCTGACGGATGTACGGCTCTCGATGGATGGCGCCTACTACTTGCACGGACCGGATGCCGAGGGCGTGGTTGAGCTCGCCTGCTACGAGACCGGGGTAACCCGCATCGAAGCGATGCATTCGAGCCTCGGAAGACTCAGGAGTGACGAGGTCAGGCTTCCAACTCGGGGCTCTATCAACGTCCTCATGGAGTACTCGGAAGTCGGGACCCTCACAGGAACGGTGCTGCTGCCCGAGCGCGATGGAACCGACCACAAGTTTGGGCTCTCTCTCATTCGCGATCGCTATACGGAGAGAGTCAGTGCGATGATCGACCCGGACGGGACCTTCGCCATTCCGGACCTCGGCGCGGGGACATGGTCCGTGTCACTCGCGGAGGCATCGAAGGTTCCGACTTCGATCGACTGGAACTGGCTCGTTCAATCGGACGTCGACCTGGACGAGCTCGATGAGGACGAGTGGATTTCCACTGACCTCGAGTGGGAGCTCAATGACGAGGTGTTGCCCCTCGGGAGCTACACAGTCCAGGTCGTCTCGGGTGGCTCAACGAATGTCGCTCTCGATTTTAGAGCGGCTCCAGCCTGCGTCCTGAATGGAGAGATTCAGGTTCACGAGCCCGACGGGTGGAACTTCAGATCGCGCCTCTCGGGGCAAGAGTCCTCGACTGAAGTGACGCTCAGCCGCGCCTCGGACTCGTCGTTCCAATCCTCCTCAGAGATCGTGGACGATCAGTTCGTCTTGAACGCGCGAGAGCCAGGCGCCTATCAGGTCGTGGGCTTGGCGAAACTGGCGCGAGGGAGCTGGCTGACATTCTCGAGAGACGTCGATCTGTTCGAGGGTGAGAACGACCTGAGTCTCGTGCTGGATGTCGCGAGGATCAAAGTCCGACTGAAGCGAAACCTGAGCTGGAGCGGGATGTGTCCTTCCGGCAAGCGTGCCTGACTGACGCCATCGGGCCGCGTACCGTTGCCTCGGTTCGACCCACACGACGGAGGAGCAGTGATGCAAGCAGGCCAGGAGAGGTTCAATCACGAGTCCATCG